>SCPN01001169.1_pt1 | contig 40927 bp, 39 predicted proteins | sample 6106831 | NCBI WGS metagenome assembly SCPN01 (sample SAMN10720447, study PRJNA508395) | human gut metagenome | isolation source: Participant 1, 0 month | reverse complement strand
TTTACCACTTCGCGTACGATTGTTGCGTTTTTGTTGCGTATTAGATCACTTAATTTGCTTTACATCTCCCGTAAACACTTTTCTGCGATACAATGCCTTTACGTTATGTAACGGAGAGTTCGGCATGTCACACCCCGCGTTAACGCAACTGCGTGCGCTGCGCTATTTTAAAGAGATCCCTGCCCTGGAACCGCAACTGCTCGACTGGCTGTTGCTGGAGGATTCCATGACAAAACGTTTTGAACAGCAGGGAAAAACGGTAAGCGTGACGATGATCCGCGAAGGGTTTGTCGAGCAGAATGAAATCCCCGAAGAACTGCCGCTGCTGCCGAAAGAGTCTCGTTACTGGTTACGTGAAATTTTGTTATGTGCCGATGGTGAACCGTGGCTTGCCGGTCGTACCGTCGTTCCTGTGTCAACGTTAAGCGGGCCGGAGCTGGCGTTACAAAAATTGGGTGGGGTAAAACGCCGTTAGGACGCTATCTGTTCACATCATCGACATTAACCCGGGACTTTATTGAGATAGGCCGTGATGCCGGACTGTGGGGGCGACGTTCCCGCCTGCGATTAAGCGGTAAACCGCTGTTGCTAACAGAACTGTTTTTACCGGCGTCACCGTTGTACTAAGAGGAAAAAAATATGGAGTGGAGTCTGACGCAGAATAAGCTGCTGGCGTTTCATCGCTTAATGCGTACGGATAAGCCAATTGGCGCGTTACTGCTGCTCTGGCCAACATTATGGGCGTTGTGGGTGGCGACACCGGGCGTTCCTCAGCTCTGGATCCTGGCGGTATTTGTCGCGGGTGTCTGGCTGATGCGCGCTGCTGGATGTGTGGTGAATGATTATGCTGACCGAAAGTTTGATGGTCATGTTAAGCGCACGGCGAACCGACCACTTCCCAGCGGCGCGGTAACAGAGAAAGAGGCGCGCGCGCTGTTTGTAGTGCTGGTACTGATTTCGTTTTTACTGGTACTGACGCTGAATACGATGACCATTCTGTTGTCGATTGCCGCTCTGGCGTTGGCGTGGGTGTACCCGTTTATGAAGCGGTATACCCATCTCCCGCAAGTGGTGCTGGGCGCGGCGTTTGGCTGGTCGATTCCAATGGCTTTTGCCGCTGTGAGTGAGTCGGTGCCATTGAGTTGCTGGTTAATGTTCCTCGCCAATATTCTCTGGGCGGTGGCTTACGACACGCAGTATGCGATGGTTGACCGCGATGATGATGTGAAGATTGGCATTAAATCCACGGCAATCCTGTTCGGCCAATACGATAAATTGATTATTGGTATTTTGCAGATTGGCGTACTGGCACTGATGGCGATCATCGGTGAGTTAAATGGCTTAGGCTGGGGATATTACTGGTCAATTGTGGTGGCTGGCGCGCTGTTTGTTTATCAACAAAAACTGATTGCCAACCGCGAGCGTGAAGCCTGCTTTAAAGCATTTATGAATAATAACTATGTTGGTCTGGTACTGTTTTTAGGACTGGCAATGAGTTACTGGCATTTCTGATGATGTAAAAAAGCCGGATGATCATCCGGCTTTCTTCTGGGTTGCCTTATGCGCGGCGCTTCTCAGGCCTACACAACACATCGCAATTTATTGAATTTGCAGATTATGGAAGGCCGGATAAGGCGTTTTCGCCGCATCCGGCAATTCTCTCTGATTACCCTTCGCCCTGCGTCGCACTCTCAATCGTCAAACGCACGTCTGATGTAATCAACTCCGCCAGCAACTGATAAACCTTCATCGTTTCTGCCGGTTCGGCGTCGCCGCTATCGCTGATATACCCTTCATCACGCAGCGTCAGCACCAGAGAACTGAACACCGCCTTGTCGAAGAACTCCGGCGCGTTGATGCCGTGCAGCACGGAGAGACGTTGCGCGACGGTGCGGCTCTCTTTCTCCAGCGTACCGCGGTTGATCGACGGGTTGGCACTCAACAACCAGAAGGTGATGGCATAACGTTGCAGCGTTTCGCGCGCGCCTGCGGCCAGCAGCTGTAGGGTGCGAGAATGCGCCGGGTTGATATGCAACTCATCATCTTGCAGGGTAATCAGCCCCTGACGTTGCATCTCATTTGCCAGCGCATCAATAACGTCCGGCAACTCGTCGCGATCCCAGCGCAGGAACAGCTCCGCTTTCAGCATTGGGTAAAGCACATTGACGTGCTCCATCAATACGTCGCGGGAGATGTGGCGATGCTGGGTGACAATTGCCGCCATCAGCGAAGGCAGCACCAACATATGCGCAATGTTGTTGCGATAGTAGGTCATCAGCACCGCTTGCTCGCGTGGCAGAATGATGATGTCGCCGATAGTGTCTTTCTCGACTTCAAACTTGTTCATTTGCAGCGCGTGATCGATAAGCTCGCTGGCGCTGGCTGAAGGAACGGTAGAGTCCGTGGAGTAAGGTACGTTGCGCATCAGATCCAGGTAGCAGTTGAGTTGCTCGGTTAACTGCTCGCGGGTGAGTGAGCGCTGACGTGATGCCAGAAGCGCAGTACAACACAGGTTCATGGCGTTTGCCGCGCCTGCGTTGTTAATGCGTACCATCAGATCGGCAGCAATATTATTGACCGTCGGCGTTAACCAGGCCGGACGCACCGCTTCGATGGGATCGATAGATTCACGCCAGTCTGGTACGTGCTGGTTAAGGTAGGTCATCAACGGCATTGGTTCACCGAAGTTGACGTAACCCTGACCGAGATTACGCAGCTTGCTTAAACCGCGCAGCATCTGCGGCAGGCTCTCTTTCTCTTTCGTCGCGCCGCGCAGTTCTTTGGCGTAAGTACCCACTTCCATGACGTGCTCATAACCGATATAGATCGGAATCAGCGTAATCGGACGCGTGCCGCCACGCAGCATCGCCTGAATGGTCATCGACAGCGTACCGGTTTTCGGATCCAGCAAACGCCCCGTGCGGGAACGACCGCCTTCCACGAAGTACTCGACGGAATAACCACGGCTGAACAGTTCGCCGAGATACTCACGGAAAACGGTGGAATAAAGTTTATTGCCTTTAAAAGTACGGCGAATAAAGAACGCCCCCAGACGGCGGAAAATCGGCCCGGCCGGCCAGAAGTTCAGGTTGATCCCGGCGGCGATATGCGGCGGCACCAGCCCCTGGTGGTACAGCACGTAAGAAAGTAGCAGGTAGTCCATGTGACTGCGGTGGCAAGGCACATACACCAGCTCATGACCGTCGTGGGCCAGCTGGCGAACGCGCTCGGCGTTATGGACGTTGATGCCCTGATAAAGTCGGTTCCAGGTGAAGCCCAGAATGCGGTCAGTCAGGCGGATCATCTCGTAAGAGAAATTCGCCGCAATCTCTTCCATCAGCGCAATCGCGTTCTGCTGCGCTTTTTCATGGGAGATTTTTTTGCTGCGCGCTTCATCTTCTACCGCTTTGGCAATGGCGCGGGAGGCGAGCAGCTTATTAAACAGATCCTGACGAGCAGGCAGACGTGGGCCCACAGCAGCCAGACGTTGACGGGCAAAGTGCATACGCGCCACGCGCGCCAGTTTCTGTGCGATAGTTTTATCCGTGCCGTGTTCATCCGCCATACGGCGCAGCGAAACTGACGGCGAGAAACGCACAAAACTGTCGCGACCGAGCCACAGTACGGCGAAAAATTTCTGTACGCCGTTAAGCATACGCAGCGGCGGGTTTACTTCGCCTTTTTCACGCCCCGGCGCGCGACCAAACATCACCGATACTGGCACCATCTGCACATCCAGATTTGGGTTGCTGCGGTGCAAATCAAGATAGTCGTGGAACAGCTTAATAGACTCTTCTTTCGGCGTGTAATAGGTGAACACACGCGGCCCGCCGTGAATGAACACATAGCGCGGCAGTAGCGTGCCGTCGATTTCCAGCGGCTCTAACGGGTCAGGCAAGTCATGAGCCAGACACTGGGCGCGCAACGTCAGCAAATCTGCTTTCGAGTTGTACGGTAAAACGTACATAATTGGACGAGAGGTATCCAGCCCCAGTTCCGGGGCAGGATCTGCCGGAATAGACTTGCTTTTTACCAGGATGCTTAATGGTAAATTCAGTAATTTGTAGTAAATTCGTGGCCAGCCGGACATAAACGATGTAAAGCCTCTGGTTAATAATGCAAATGCGCGGCAAGGATAGCAGAAAGTCATGGGAAATTCTGTGGTATCCGCTCATGTTTCGCGCGGCGTTACGCAAACCCGAATCATCGGATTTAACGGTACACTGATATTGACGCTCATAATGTAAAAAGGTTCTTTCAATGGCCAATAATACCACTGGATTCACCCGAATTATCAAAGCTGCTGGCTATTCCTGGAAAGGTTTACGCGCTGCATGGATCAACGAAGCGGCATTCCGTCAGGAAGGCGTAGCGGTATTGTTGGCGGTGGTCATCGCCTGCTGGCTGGATGTGGACGCAATTACCCGCGTGCTGCTTATCAGCTCCGTGATGCTGGTGATGATTGTGGAAATCCTCAATAGCGCCATCGAAGCAGTGGTTGACCGAATTGGCTCTGAATACCATGAGCTTTCCGGACGCGCAAAAGATATGGGATCCGCCGCGGTGCTGATTGCCATTATCGTCGCCGTGATTACCTGGTGCATCCTGTTATGGTCGCATTTTGGATAACCCTTCCAGATTTCGATAAATCTCTGGTTTATTGTGCAGTTTATGGTTCCAAAATCGCCTTTTGCTGTATATACTCACAGCATAACTGTATATACACCCAGGGGGCGGAATGAAAGCGTTAACGGCCAGGCAACAAGAGGTGTTTGATCTCATCCGTGATCACATCAGCCAGACAGGTATGCCGCCGACGCGTGCGGAAATCGCGCAGCGTTTGGGGTTCCGTTCCCCAAACGCGGCTGAAGAACATCTGAAGGCGCTGGCACGCAAAGGCGTTATTGAAATTGTTTCCGGCGCATCACGCGGGATTCGTCTGTTGCAGGAAGAGGAAGAAGGGTTGCCGCTGGTAGGTCGTGTGGCTGCCGGTGAACCGCTTCTGGCGCAACAGCATATTGAAGGTCATTATCAGGTCGATCCTTCCTTGTTCAAGCCGAATGCTGATTTCCTGCTGCGCGTCAGCGGGATGTCGATGAAAGATATCGGCATTATGGATGGTGACTTGCTGGCAGTGCATAAAACTCAGGATGTACGTAACGGTCAGGTCGTTGTCGCACGTATTGATGACGAAGTTACCGTTAAGCGCCTGAAAAAACAGGGCAATAAAGTCGAACTGTTGCCAGAAAATAGCGAGTTTAAACCAATTGTCGTTGACCTTCGTCAGCAGAGCTTCACCATTGAAGGGCTGGCGGTTGGGGTTATTCGCAACGGCGACTGGCTGTAACATATCTCTGAGACCGCGATGCCGCCAGGCGTCGCGGTTTGTTTTTCATCTCTCTTCATCAGGCTTGTCTGCATGGCATTCCTCACTTCATCTGATAAAGCACTCTGGCATCTCGCCTTACCCATGATTTTCTCCAATATCACCGTTCCGTTGCTGGGACTGGTCGATACGGCGGTAATTGGTCATCTTGATAGCCCGGTTTATTTGGGCGGCGTGGCGGTTGGTGCAACGGCGACCAGCTTTCTCTTTATGCTGTTGCTGTTTTTACGCATGAGCACCACCGGGCTGACTGCGCAGGCTTATGGTGCCAAAAATCCTCAGGCATTAGCCCGTGCGCTGGTGCAACCGTTGCTGTTGGCGTTGGGGGCTGGGGCGTTAATTGCGCTGCTGCGTACACCGATTATCGATCTGGCGCTGCATATTGTTGGCGGTAGTGAAGCGGTCCTGGAACAGGCGCGGCGCTTTCTTGAAATCCGCTGGTTAAGCGCTCCGGCGTCGCTGGCGAATCTGGTATTACTCGGTTGGTTACTCGGCGTGCAATATGCCCGTGCGCCAGTAATTTTGTTAGTGGTCGGCAATATCCTCAACATTGTGCTGGATGTCTGGCTGGTGATGGGGCTGCATATGAACGTGCAGGGCGCGGCGCTGGCGACGGTTATTGCGGAATATGCAACATTGCTGATTGGTCTGCTAATGGTGCGTAAAATCCTCAAACTACGCGGAATTTGCGGCGAAATGCTGAAAACTGCCTGGCGAGGAAACTTCCGTCGCTTGCTGGCGCTTAACCGCGATATCATGCTGCGTTCGCTGTTGTTGCAACTCTGTTTCGGCGCGATCACCGTACTTGGTGCGCGACTGGGGAGTGACATTATCGCTGTTAACGCGGTTCTGATGACGCTACTCACCTTTACCGCCTATGCGCTTGATGGTTTTGCCTACGCGGTTGAAGCGCACTCCGGTCAGGCATACGGTGCGCGCGACGGTAGCCAGTTGCTGGATGTATGGCGGGCAGCGTGCCGCCAGTCGGGGTAGCGTTACTGTTTTCGGTGGTTTATTTGCTGGCAGGGGAACACATCATTGCGTTGCTGACGTCGTTAACCCAGATTCAGCAGCTGGCTGACCGCTATCTTATCTGGCAGGTGATTTTGCCGTTGGTTGGCGTCTGGTGTTATCTGCTGGACGGCATGTTTATAGGCGCAACGCGTGCCGCCGAAATGCGTAACAGTTATGGCGGTGGCCGCCGCAGGTTTTGCGCTGACGCTCCTTACGCTGCCGTGGCTGGGTAATCATGGTTTGTGGCTGGCATTAACCGTCTTTCTTGGCGTTGCGCGGTTTCTCTGGCGGCTATCTGGCGGCGTCACTGGCGCAACGGTACCTGGTTTGCCGCAACGTGACGGTTAAAATTCTGAATAAATTATCCTAAGCCAAATGCTGACTACCTTAATCTCACGTTCAGAAGAAAAGTGAACGTACTCTCATTCACAACCTAACGATGAGGTCTTGATTATGAATAAAGATGAAGCCGGCGGTAACTGGAAACAGTTTAAAGGTAAAGTGAAAGAGCAATGGGGCAAACTGACCGATGATGATATGACGATCATTGAAGGTAAACGTGATCAACTGGTCGGTAAAATCCAGGAACGTTATGGTTATCAGAAAGATCAGGCAGAAAAAGAGGTCGTGGATTGGGAAACCCGCAATGAATATCGCTGGTAATTAATCCCTCCTGCCCGACGTGTACAAGGATGTACGCCCTCTTAACGCGGTTTCTTTTTCACCTGCACAGAGTGATCATGCTGGCACTGTTCAGGATGACGACACGCTTCCACTTCCACGCATGCCGCACAGAGCCCATGTGCTTCAATCACATTATGCCGCAGGGCAAAGCCATTTTGCCATAGCGGTAGTATAATGTCTTCCACGCCTTCTGCACACTCTTCTTTCACCGCGCCGCAGCGATCGCAAATAAACATGGCTGACGTATGCGTGGGCTGGTCGAACAGATGACAGAGCACATAACTGTTGGTGGATTCCACCTTATGCACAAAACCTTGCTCAAGCAGAAAATCCAGCGCGCGATAAACCGTTGGCGGCTTGGCTTGCGGTTCAGCTTCGCGCAGCAAATCAAGCAGATCATAAGCGCTGATAGCGCCATCCTGCAGACTCATCAGGCGCAACACTTCCAGGCGCTGTGGGGTCAGGCGCACATTACGCTGCGCGCAGATTTTTTCAGCCTGCGCTAATAACTCCTGCGTTGTGGTCTTTTCCATCGGGCACCTCAAAGTGGGGGTTAAGAATGTCCTTACTTTACCATGTTCCAGGAAAAACACCGAGAACCCTTATTGTTGCCGTAATGTTGATTTTCTGTTTTGTACGTAAGGTGTTGTGTTGCTTGGTCGTACCATTATCAACACGATAATAATTAATAATTCATTTTTAAATAAATTGCTTCAAGTTAACTCGCTATTTATTTAACTGGGTTTGATCGCATACCTGTAGTTCAGAAATTATGAGCGATTTTTGATAGTGACCAGATGGCAAAACACTTATAAGGAGGACACGGTACGACAAAAAAGGTAGATGAATCATGTTGAAGATAATACCCGGTGCAACTGGATACTTTAATAAAACACTCAATTCAAATCAATTCGATAATAAAGATGCAAACAAAGATAAATTAGATAATATAGATGCAACCAAAGATAAATTAGATAATAGAGGTACAATCAAAGGTAAATTAAATAATATATATGGTAAGTCTATTGATTATTCAGCGCTGCGTCATCGGGATATAATTATTGCAAAAATAGATTTGTTTATTCAAAGAATCACTCATAATTTATGGCATGCACGTAAAAAAATGTGTTTTTAATTGAGCAAATAACTAATCTCAAAGTGTGGGTCAATAAGTATATTGACGATTGCACTGATGAGGATTTAAACGATCGTGACTTTATTGCATCAGTTGTTGACCGGGCTATTTTTCATTTCGCGATTAATAGTATATGTAATCCTGGGGATAATAAAGATGCGACTCCCATTGAACGATGTACTTTTGATGTAGAAACTAAGAATGGCCTTCCCTCCACGGTTCAGCTATTTTATGAGGAATCTAAGGATAATGAACCTTTAGCGAATATACATTTTCAAGCAATAGGTTCTGGTTTTTTAACGTTTGTTAATGCCTGCCAGGAACATGATGACAACAGCTTAAAATTATTTGCTTCGCTGTTAATTTCACTTTCATATTCTAGTGCCTACACAGATTTATCAGAAACAGTATATATTAATGAAAATAATGAGAGCTACCTGAAAGCTCAGTTTGAAAAATTATCTCAACGTGATATGAAGAAGTACCTGGGAGAGATGAAGCGTCTGGCTGATGGGGGAGAAATGAATTTTGATGGCTATCTGGATAAGATGTCACATCTGGTGAATGAAGGAACGCTCGATCCTGATATTTTAAGCAAAATGCGAGATGCTGCACCACAATTAATTAGCTTCGCGAAGTCGTTTGACCCAACCTCAAAGGAAGAGATTAAAATACTTACAGACACTTCTAAATTAATTTATGATTTGTTCGGGGTTAAATCGGAGAAATAATATGTGAAGTTCTTCGATAGTATGGAAGGCATTATATAAAAGGACCCAATATTTATTGGGTTCTTTTTTCTCTATCAATGCTATTAGCAGGGAGATATATCACCAGAGTTTAATGTGTGATTTTTTATTTATCGTCGAACCTGGATTGTTTATCATTGGCCTTAACAAAGTTAACGGCTAATAAGATTATTTCCATCACTTCGTGAGAGCTTCATGCCTTGAGAGGATCTCAATTTTCTTTTGCAATGAGACAGGCGCTTCCTGTTGTTATGGTATAGTACCCCGCTATTGAGCCTCCTGAATAGTGATGCTGAATAACATAACCCCATGATATATCGATAAAATAATCTCTACATTTGAAAATGCACGGTAATTCTGAAATGCAAAAAATCAACCAAACCAGCGCAATGCCTGAAAAAACTGACGTTCACTGGAGTGGTCGGTTTAGCGTTGCACCAATGCTCGACTGGACGGACAGACATTGCCGCTATTTCTTGCGTCTGCTTTCCCGCAATACGTTGCTGTATACCGAAATGGTGACCACAGGGGCGATTATTCACGGTAAAGGTGATTACCTGGCGTACAGTGAAGAAGAACATCCGGTAGCGTTGCAACTCGGCGGTAGCGATCCGGCGGCGCTGGCACAGTGTGCGAAGCTGGCAGAAGCGCGTGGATATGATGAGATCAACCTGAATGTCGGCTGCCCGTCTGACCGGGTGCAGAACGGCATGTTTGGTGCGTGTCTGATGGGTAATGCGCAGCTGGTTGCCGACTGCGTGAAAGCGATGCGCGATGTGGTGTCGATTCCAGTGACGGTGAAAACGCGTATTGGCATCGATGACCAGGACAGCTATGAATTTCTCTGCGATTTCACATCAACACCGTTTCCGGCAAAGGCGAGTGTGGATGTTTATCATCCACGCACGTAAAGCCTGGCTTTCGGGGTTAAGCCCGAAAGAAAACCGTGAAATCCCGCCGCTCGATTATCCGCGTGTGTATCAACTGAAGCGTGACTTTCCGCATCTGACAATGTCGATTAACGGTGGTATCAAGTCGCTGGAAGAGGCCAAAGCACACCTGCAACATATGGATGGCGTGATGGTCGGGCGCGAGGCGTATCAGAATCCGGGTATTCTGGCGGCGGTAGACCGGGAGATCTTTGGTTCCTCGGATACCGATGCCGATCCAGTGGCGGTAGTGCGCGCCATGTATCCGTACATTGAGCGTGAACTCAGCCAGGGGACGTATCTCGGCCATATTACCCGGCATATGTTGGGCTTGTTCCAGGGTATTCCTGGCGCGCGGCAGTGGCGGCGTTATTTAAGTGAAAATGCCCATAAAGCGGGTGCAGACATTAATGTGCTGGAACACGCGCTCAAACTGGTGGCGGATAAGCGTTAACTTTTCACCAAAAAGTAGTCAAATTCACCACGCCCTGCGCACCGTCGCGGGGCATTTTGCTGTTAAATCAATAGATTATTTTTGGCATGATTCTTGTAATGCCAGCAAGAGATTTCATATTTGGGAGAGCATCATGCTGGAACTACTTTTTGTGTTTGGCTTTTTTGTCATGCTGATGGTCACCGGCGTTTCGTTGCTGGGCATTATCGCCGCGCTGGTTGTGGCGACGGCCATTATGTTCCTCGGCGGTATGCTGGCATTGATGATTAAGTTGCTGCCGTGGTTACTACTGGCGATTGCGGTGGTGTGGGTTATTAAGGCGATTAAAGCACCAAAAGTGCCGAAATATCAGCGTTATGACCGCTGGCGTTACTAAGGGATTGTGCGGATGATCACAACCTAAGGTTTTATCCTTAGAACAAAATAGGAATTGATAATCAAATCTGTCACTATTGCGCCTCTAACAGATTCATCGTGCTGTACCCTACATACAGCCGAACTATAAAAAGAAAGGGCTTCCCAGGTGGAAGCCCTATTTCTTTTATGGAATCAGCAGGCTGGAACCTTGCGTCGCCCGGCTTTCCAGAATCTCATGCGCACGCTGCGCATCCTTCAGCGGATATTTCTGCTGCTCGGCGACATCGACCTTAATCACACCGCTGGCAATCAAAGAGAACAGTTCATTACTGGCCTCGGTTAATTCCTCCCGCGTGGTGATATAGCCTTGCAGGGAAGGGCGTGTCACATACAACGAGCCTTTTTGATTGAGAATGCCTAAGTTCACACCGGTAACCGCACCTGATGAGTTGCCAAAACTGACCATTAAGCCGCGGCGTTGCAGGCAATCCAGCGACCGTTCCCAGGTGTCTCTGCCCACGGAATCGTACACTACGCGCACTTTCTTACCGCCGGTGATCTCTTTCAATCGCTCGACCAGATTCTCTTCACGATAGTTAATAACCTGCCACGCGCCGGCTTTTAGCGCGCTCTGCGCTTTTTGCGCGGTTCCTACGGTGCCGATAAGTTTCGCGCCCAGGGCTTTTGCCCACTGGCAGGCAATTAAGCCAACGCCGCCAGCCGCTGCGTGGAACAGGAACTGTTCATCGGGTTTAATTTCATAGGTTTTGCGCAGCAGATAATAAACCGTTAAGCCTTTCAGGAAAGATGCTGCAGCTTGTTCAAAAGAAATTGCCGCAGGCAGAATCGCCGCTTTATCCGCATTAATGTTATGCACAGAGCTGTAAGCGCCTAACGCCGACTGCGCATAGACTACACGATCGCCTGCCTTAATATGCTTTACACCACTGCCGACTTTACTCACGATGCCTGCCGCTTCGGTACCTAATCCGCTGGGTAGTGATGGCGGCGGGTAAAGGCCGCTGCGGATATACGTGTCGATAAAATTGATGCCGATGGCTTTATTTTCGACCTGGATTTCATTCTCTGCCGGATCGGCAGGAGTGAACTCTACGGCTTGAAGTACTTCCGGGCCACCGTGCTTGTGAAATTCAATTCGTGTTGCCATGTGTCCTCCAGAACGTATCGTCAGGGTCTGCTTCATATGGTAAAGTTTCGACCCATTCTTTATCTCGGTAACTCCATTCACTATGGCAGGAAATAAACCCTTCAACAAACAGCAGGCTGAACCCCGCGAACGCGATCCACAAGTTGCCGGGCTGAAAGTGCCTCCGCACTCGATCGAAGCGGAGCAGTCGGTGTTGGGCGGTTTAATGCTGGATAACGAACGCTGGGACGATGTAGCCGAGCGTGTGGTGGCAGACGATTTTTACACCCGCCCACACCGCCATATCTTTACTGAAATGGCGCGTTTGCAGGAAAGCGGTAGTCCTATCGATCTGATTACCCTTGCGGAATCGCTGGAACGCCAGGGGCAACTCGATAGCGTCGGTGGTTTTGCTTATCTGGCAGAGCTGTCAAAAAATACGCCAAGTGCGGCGAACATCAGTGCCTATGCGGACATCGTGCGTGAACGTGCCGTTGTCCGTGAGATGATTTCGGTTGCGAATGAGATTGCTGAAGCCGGTTTTGATCCGCAGGGGCGCACCAGCGAAGATCTGCTGGACCTTGCTGAATCCCGCGTCTTTAAAATTGCTGAAAGTCGTGCAAACAAAGACGAAGGGCCGAAGAACATCGCCGATGTGCTCGACGCAACCGTGGCGCGTATTGAGCAGTTGTTTCAGCAGCCACACGATGGCGTTACCGGAGTAAACACCGGTTATGACGATCTCAACAAAAAAACCGCTGGCTTGCAGCCGTCGGATTTGATCATCGTCGCCGCGCGTCCGTCGATGGGTAAAACAACATTTGCGATGAACCTCGTCGAAAACGCGGCGATGTTGCAGGATAAACCAGTACTTATCTTCTCGCTGGAGATGCCTTCAGAACAGATTATGATGCGTTCTCTGGCGTCGCTGTCGCGCGTTGACCAGACTAAAATCCGTACCGGGCAGCTCGATGATGAAGACTGGGCGCGCATTTCCGGCACCATGGGTATTTTGCTCGAAAAACGCAATATCTATATCGATGACTCCTCCGGCCTGACGCCAACGGAAGTGCGTTCCCGCGCACGCCGTATTGCCCGTGAACACGGCGGCATCGGGCTTATCATGATCGACTACCTGCAACTGATGCGCGTACCGGCGCTTTCCGATAACCGTACGCTGGAAATTGCAGAAATCTCTCGCTCGCTGAAAGCACTGGCGAAAGAACTGAACGTGCCGGTGGTGGCGCTGTCCCAGTTGAACCGTTCTCTGGAACAACGTGCCGACAAACGCCCGGTCAACTCCGACCTGCGTGAATCTGGCTCTATCGAGCAGGATGCGGACTTGATCATGTTTATCTATCGTGATGAGGTGTATCACGAAAACAGTGATTTAAAAGGCATCGCGGAAATTATTATCGGTAAACAACGTAACGGCCCAATCGGGACGGTACGCCTGACCTTTAACGGTCAATGGTCGCGCTTCGACAACTATGCGGGGCCGCAGTACGACGACGAATAATAATTATTTTATGAATTAGGTAATTAAAGCAAACACTTATCAAGGAACACAAATGCAAGCGGCAACTGTTGTGATTAACCGCCGCGCTCTGCGACACAACCTGCAACGTCTTCGTGAACTGGCCCCTGCCAGTAAAATGGTTGCGGTGGTGAAAGCGAACGCTTATGGTCACGGTCTTCTTGAGACCGCGCGAACGCTCCCCGATGCTGACGCCTTTGGCGTAGCCCGTCTCGAAGAAGCTCTGCGACTGCGTGCGGGGGGAATCACCAAACCTGTACTGTTACTCGAAGGCTTTTTTGATGCCAGAGATCTGCCGACGATTTCTGCGCAACATTTTCATACCGCCGTGCATAACGAAGAACAGCTGGCTGCGCTGGAAGAGGCTAGCCTGGACGAGCCGGTTACCGTCTGGATGAAACTCGATACCGGTATGCACCGTCTGGGCGTAAGGCCGGAACAGGCTGAGGCGTTTTATCATCGCCTGACCCAGTGCAAAAACGTTCGTCAGCCGGTGAATATCGTCAGCCATTTTGCGCGCGCGGATGAACCAAAATGTGGCGCAACCGAGAAACAACTCGCTATCTTTAATACCTTTTGCGAAGGCAAACCTGGTCAACGTTCCATTGCCGCATCGGGTGGCATTCTGCTGTGGCCACAGTCGCATTTTGACTGGGTGCGCCCGGGCATCATTCTTTATGGCGTCTCGCCGCTGGAAGATCGCTCCATCGGTGCCGATTTTGGCTGTCAGCCAGTGATGTCACTAACCTCCAGCCTGATTGCCGTGCGTGAGCATAAAGCCGGAGAACCTGTTGGTTATGGTGGAACCTGGGTAAGCGAACGTGATACCCGTCTTGGCGTAGTCGCGATGGGCTATGGCGATGGTTATCCGCGCGCCGCGCCGTCCGGTACGCCAGTGCTGGTGAACGGTCGCGAAGTACCGATTGTCGGGCGCGTGGCGATGGATATGATCTGCGTAGACTTAGGTCCACAAGCGCAGGACAAAGCCGGGGATCCGGTCATTTTATGGGGCGAAGGTTTGCCCGTAGAACGTATCGCTGAAATGACGAAAGTAAGCGCTTACGAACTTATTACGCGCCTGACTTCAAGGGTCGCGATGAAATACGTGGATTAATCGTTCTGTAATATTTGATTGTCTGTGCCGGATGCGGCGTGAATGCCTTATCCGGCCAATAAAATCCTAAAAATTCAATAAGTTGATGTTCTTTCATGCTCTTATAAAGGTCGTGCCTCTGGCGGATGTACGTTTGTCATGAGTCTCACTCTGTTGCTAATTGCCGTTCGCTCCTGAACATCCACTCGATCTTCGCCTTCTTCCGGTTTATTGTGTTTTAACCACCTGCCCGTAAACCTGGAGAACCATCGCGTGTTTCAAAAAGTTGACGCCTACGCTGGCGACCCGATTCTTACGCTTATGGAGCGTTTTAAAGAAGACCCTCGCAGCGACAAAGTGAATTTAAGTATCGGTCTGTACTACAACGAAGACGGAATTATTCCACAACTGAAAGCCGTGGCGGAGGCGGAAGCGCGCCTGAATGCGCAGCCTCATGGCGCTTCGCTTTATTTACCGATGGAAGGGCTTAACAGCTATCGCCATGCCATTGCGCCGCTGCTGTTTGGTGCGGACCATCCGGTACTGAAACAACAGCGCGTAGCAACCATTCAAACCCTTGGCGGCTCCGGGGCATTGAAAGTGGGCGCGGATTTCCTGAAACGCTACTTCCCGGAATCAGGCGTCTGGGTCAGCGATCCTACCTGGGAAAACCACGTAGCAATATTCGCCGGGGCTGGATTCGAAGTGAGTACTTACCCCTGGTATGACGAAGCGACTAACGGCGTGCGCTTTAATGACCTGTTGGCGACGCTGAAAACATTACCTGCCCGCAGTATTGTGTTGCTGCATCCATGTTGCCACAACCCAACGGGTGCCGATCTCACTAATGATCAGTGGGATGCGGTGATTGAAATTCTCAAAGCCCGCGAGCTTATTCCATTCCTCGATATTGCCTATCAAGGATTTGGTGCCGGTATGGAAGAGGATGCCTACGCTATTCGCGCCATTGCCAGCGCTGGATTACCCGCTCTGGTGAGCAATTCGTTCTCGAAAATTTTCTCCCTTTACGGCGAGCGCGTCGGCGGACTTTCTGTTCTGTGTGAAGATGCCGAAGCCGCTGGCCGCGTACTGGGGCAATTGAAAGCAACAGTTCGCCGCAACTACTCCAGCCCGCCGAATTTTGGTGCGCAGGTGGTGGCTGCAGTGCTGAATGACGAGGCATTGAAAGCCAGCTGGCTGGCGGAAGTAGAAGAGATGCGTACTCGCATTCTGGCAATGCGTCAGGAATTGGTGAAGGTATTAAGCACAGAGATGCCAGAACGCAATTTCGATTATCTGCTTAATCAGCGCGGCATGTTCAGTTATACCGGTTTAAGTGCCGCTCAGGTTGACCGACTACGTGAAGAATTTGGTGTCTATCTCATCGCCAGCGGTCGCATGTGTGTCGCCGGGTTAAATACGGCAAATGTACAACGTGTGGCAAAGGCGTTTGCTGCGGTGATGTAATGCAGGAAAGCAGGCTGGAGCTACCCAGCCTGCAGTGAAATTAAACTGTCGTCGCTTTCACTCTTTCTTTATAGATGATTTTTTTGATGCCATCGTTCTACGTGAGAGATAATAAACGTTATTAGTTCTTTTATTGTTAAGCTTATCCTAATTATCTGGAATTCCTTATCCTGTTTTTTTGGGTGGAGTAATAATTTCTGCACATCTAACTATTATTAAATTTAATAATAAGTATCGGGTTTGTTACGATAGAATTTTTCTATATCCTCAAGAATATGCTTTGCCTTATTGCCTGTGACTTTCTGAGATTCAATTATAGTATCGTTAAATTCTAAAGTTAAAGAGAGCTCTTTTTTTCCGCTTTGTGTAAGTTTAACCTTATATTGATTACCAATATCAAATAAAAAGGTCCTGTAATGAGAATAATCACCTTTAACCTCCTCGGCAAAACAGCAAAGCGTGCAAATATACATAAAGTCTTTCTTACCCCTGATTTTGTTAACTAAATCAATAAATGCGTGAAAAACTTTACTTGCAATAGAACTTGATACTTCTTCTCCAGGTCTACAAAAATCTTTTGCAATTTTTAACTGTGTTTCTATGTATAAAAAGAAATCTTTAGCATAAGAAAAATCTTTGGCATAAGAGATATCTTTATTATTTAGTGCATCTAGCTCAACAGGTAAAGATGTCGTTTTGTTGCTATTCACATATGATATATTCATATCATCATCTCCATCGGGAGTAATAAAATTAGTCACCATTGTAGGATAGGGTTCTGGTCAATCAGGAATCATCTTTATAAACTTCGATTGTTTTTGTAATGCTGTATCATTAAGTTCATTAAATCGTACAGCAGATAAATGTTCTATCAAATTTCGCTCATTTGCAGAGGATTCATCATAATAAACGTAAAATTAATGTATCCTTACATCGAGTAATAAACATTTTTTATACAAAAAAAGACAGGAACGTATTTACTGGGTTAAACATAATCATCCTGCTTTTCATCACAAAAACCGCAGATAATCCTTCCTTTCCCCGGCAGCTGGCGTTATGGTCAGATGGTTTTTGCAACAAATCTCACAATAAAAAGTTTCAACATACTGACTATTTAGGGAAAAATATGCGCAAGATCACACAGGCAATCAGTGCCGTTTGCTTATTGTTCGCTCTAAACAGTTCCGCTGTTGCCCTGGCCTCATCTCCTTCACCGCTTAACCCTGGGACTAACGTTGCCAGGCTTGCTGAACAGGCACCAATTCATTGGGTTTCGGTCGCACAAATTGAAAATAGCCTCGCAGGGCGTCCGCCAATGGCGGTGGGGTTTGATATCGATGACACGGTACTTTTTTCCAGCCCGGGCTTCTGGCGCGGCAAAAAAACCTTCTCACCAGAAAGCGAAGATTATCTGAAAAATCCTGTGTTCTGGGAAAAAATGAACAATGGCTGGGATGAATTCAGCATTCCAAAAGAGGTCGCTCGCCAGCTGATTGATATGCATGTACGCCGCGGTGACGCGATCTTCTTTGTGACTGGTCGTAGCCCGACGAAAACAGAAACGGTTTCAAAAACGCTGGCGGATAATTTTCATATTCCTGTCACCAACATGAATCCGGTGATCTTTGCGGGCGATAAACCAGGGCAAAATACAAAATCGCAATGGCTGCAGGATAAAAATATCCGAATTTTTTATGGCGATTCCGATAACGATATTACCGCTGCACGCGATGTCGGCGCTCGTGGTATCCGCATTCTGCGTGCCTCCAACTCTACCTACAAACCCTTGCCACAAGCGGGTGCGTTTGGTGAAGAGGTGATCGTCAATTCAGAATACTGACAGAGCGGGAGAGCGTGACACTCTCCCGAATGCTGTTTTTTTAATCACACCTTTATCCTTTCGCTGTCTTGCTGCAAACTGATTAAGAGAGTTTTATCAAGGAGCAGCACATGTGGTATCAAAAGACGCTCACGCTTAGCGCCAAATCTCGTGGGTTTCATCTGGTAACGGATGAAATTCTGAATCAGCTGGCTGATATGCCGCGCGTTAACATCGGCTTACTGCATCTGTTGCTGCAACATACCTCCGCCTCTCTGACACTTAATGAGAACTGCGATCCCACCGTACGCCACGACATGGAGCGTTTTTTCCTCCGCACCGTTCCCGACAACGGAAATTATGAGCATGACTATGAGGGAGCAGACGATATGCCTTCTCATATCAAATCCTCAATGCTGGGAACATCGCTTGTATTGCCGTTACATAAAGGGCGTATTCAGACCGGCACCTGGCAAGGCATCTGGCTGGGGGAACATCGCATCCACGGCGGATCGCGTCGCATCATCGCGACACTACAAGGGGAGTAAAAAATGACCATTTCGGAGTTGCTACAATATTGCATGGCAAAACCAGGCGCAGAACAGAGCGTGCATAACGACTGGAAAGCGACGCAGATCAAAGTGGAAGATGTACTGTTTGCGATGGTGAAAGAAGTAGAAAATCGCCCAGCTGTTTCGCTGAAAACCAGCCCGGAGCTGGCGGAGCTGCTACGTCAGCAGCACAGCGATGTGCGTCCTAGCCGCCATCTGAATAAAGCGCACTGGAGCACCGTGTATCTCGACGGTTCGCTGCCGGATTCGCAAATCTATTATCTGGTGGATGCGTCTTATCAGCAGGCAGTGAATTTACTACCGGAAGAAAAGCGTAAATTGCTGGTACAACTCTGAAAGGAAAAGGCCGCTCAGAAAGCGGCCTTAACGATTACAGCATCGGCTTGAGGAAGCGTGCCGTATGCGAAGCTTCGCACTCCGCGACGGTTTCTGGCGTACCGGAGACGAGGATTTCGCCGCCGCCACTGCCGCCTTCTGGTCCCAGGTCGACAATCCAGTCAGCGGTTTTGATCACGTCGAGATTGTGCTCAATCACCACAATGGTATTGCCCTGATCGCGCAGTTTATGCAGCACGTCGAGGAGTTGCTGAATATCGGCGAAGTGCAGACCGGTGGTCGGCTCGTCGAGAATATACAGCGTCTGCCCGGTGCCGCGTTTTGACAGCTCACGCGCCAGCTTCACGCGCTGGGCTTCACCACCAGAAAGTGTGGTTGCGGACTGCCCCAGGCGAATGTACGTCAGACCAACGTCCATCAACGTTTGCAGCTTACGCGCCAGAGCTGGCACCGCATCAAAGAACTCACGCGCCTCTTCGATGGTCATATCCAGCACTTCGTGGATGGTTTTGCCTTTGTACTTAATTTCCAGCGTTTCACGGTTATAGCGTTTACCTTTGCACTGATCGCACGGCACGTAGATATCCGGCAGGAAGTGCATCTCCACTTTGATCACACCGTCGCCCTGACAGGCTTCGCAGCGCCCGCCACGGACGTTAAAGCTGAAACGTCCTGGCGTATAACCACGCGCACGGGATTCCGGTACGCCCGCAAACAGTTCGCGCACAGGTGTAAACACGCCGGTATAGGTCGCCGGGTTAGAACGTGGAGTACGACCAATTGGGCTTTGGTCGATATCGATCACTTTATCGAAATGCTCCAGCCCCTGAATATCGCGATACGGTGCCGGTTCGGCGATGGTCGCACCATTCAACTGGCGTTGGGCAATCGGGAACAGTGTGTCGTTAATCAGCGTCGATTTACCGGAACCTGAAACCCCTGTGATGCAGGTAAACAGACCGACTGGCAGCGTGAGCGTCACGTCCTTCAGGTTGTTGCCGCGTGCACCTGTCAGCTTCAGCACTTTTTCTGGATTCGCCGGAACGCGTTTCTTCGGCACTTCAATCTTGCGTTTACCGCTCATGTACTGCCCGGTCAACGATTCAGGCACTGCCATAATCGCTTCCAGCGGACTTCTGCGACCACTTCACCGCCGTGAACACCGCACCGGACCGATATCGATCACATGGTCAGCGGCGCGAATTGCGTCTTCGTCATGCTCCACCACAATCACGGTATTACCGGATCTGCGCAGATGGATAAGCGTACCCAACAGGCGCTCGTTATCGCGCTGGTGCAGGCCGATAGACGGCTCGTCCAGCACGTACATAACGCCAACCAGGCCCGCACCAATCTGGCTCGCCAGACGAATACGCTGGGCTTCACCGCCGGAAAGTGTCTCTGCCGAGGCGGGAAAGTGTCAGGTAATTCAGACCGACGTTAACGAGGAATTTCAGGCGATCGCCGATCTCTTTAAGGATTTTTCCGCAATCTTCGCCCGTTGACCAGCGAGTTTGAGAGTTGTTGAAGAATTCCATCGCATGACCGATGCTCATGTCGGAGATAGCAGGCAGCGGCGTGATTCTCGACATAAACGTGGCGCGCTTCCGACGCAGACGCGCCTTCGCAGCTGGCGCATGGGCGATTGCTGATAAACTGCTAATTCTTCACGTACCGCACTGGATTCTCTCTTTATAACGGCGCTCCATATTGTGCGCACGCCTTCGAACGGATGACGACGGATGGAGGTATCGCCACGATCGTTCATGTATTTGAATTCAATGTTTTCTTTGCCAGAACCGTACAACACCACTTTATGCACGTTCGCGCTCAGGCTGCCCCACGGCGCTTCGACGTCGAACTTATAGTGATCTGCCAGCGATTTCAGCATCTGGAAATAATAGAAGTTGCGGCGATCCCAGCCACGGATCGCACCGCCAGCCAGTGACAGCTCGGGGTTTTGGATCACGCGGTCAGGATCGAAATATTGCTGTACGCCAAGGCCGTCACAGGTCGGGCAGGCACCTGCCGGGTTGTTAAACGAAAACAGTCGCGGCTCCAGTTCACGCATACTGTAGCCGCAAATTGGGCAGGCGAAGTTGGCGGAGAACAGCAGCTCTTCCGCTTTCGGGTCGTCCATATCCGCCACTACCGCTGTACCACCGGAAAGCTCCAGCGCGGTTTCAAACGACTCCGCAAGACGTTGGGTAAGATCGTCACGCACCTTGAAGCGATCAACCACCACTTCAATAGTGTGTTTCTTTTGCAGTTCCAGTTTCGGCGGATCGGAAAGATCGCAGACTTCGCCATCAATACGAGCACGGATGTAACCCTGGCTTGCCAGGTTCTCCAGCGTTTTGGTGTGTTCGCCTTTGCGCTCTTTAATGATTGGCGCGAGCAGCATCAGACGCTTGCCTTCCGGCTGCGACAGCACGTTATCCACCATCTGGCTGACGGTTTGCGCCGCCAGCGGGACGTCGTGGTCCGGACAGCGCGGTTCGCCGACGCGGGCGAACAACAAACGCAAATAGTCGTGGATTTCGGTGATTGTCCCCACCGTAGAACGCGGGTTATGAGACGTCGATTTCTGCTCAATTGAGATGGCAGGAGAAAGCCCCTCAATATGATCGACGTCCGGCTTTTCCATCAGTGACAGAAACTGCCGCGCGTAGGCGGAAAGGGATTCAACGTAACGGCGCTGCCCTTCGGCATATAAGGTGTCGAAAGCGAGCGAGGATTTGCCAGAACCCGAAAGCCCGGTCACGACAATGAGCTTGTCGCGGGGGATAACGAGGTTGATGTTTTTGAGATTATGGGTGCGGGCGCCCCGAACTTCGATCTTATCCATTCACCTTTCCCGGATTAAACGCTTTTTTGCCCGGTGGCATGGTGCTACCGGCGATCACAAACGGTTAATTATGACACAAATTGACCTGAATGAATATACAGTATTGGAATGCATTACCCGGAGTGTTGTGTAACAATGTCTGGCCAGGTTTGTTTCCCGGAACCGAGGTCACAACATAGTAAAAGCGCTATTGGTAATGGTACAATCGCGCGTTTACACTTATTCAGAACGATTTTTTTCAGGAGACACGAACATGGCCAGCAGAGGCGTAAACAAGGTTATTCTCGTTGGTAATCTGGGTCAGGACCCGGAAGTACGCTACATGCCAAATGGTGGCGCAGTTGCCAACATTACGCTGGCTACTTCCGAATCCTGGCGTGATAAAGCGACCGGCGAGATGAAAGAACAGACTGAATGGCACCGCGTTGTGCTGTTCGGCAAACTGGCAGAAGTGGCGAGCGAATATCTGCGTAAAGGTTCTCAGGTTTATATCGAAGGTCAGCTGCGTACCCGTAAATGGACCGATCAATCCGGTCAGGATCGCTACACCACAGAAGTCGTGGTGAACGTTGGCGGCACCATGCAGATGCTGGGTGGTCGTCAGGGTGGTGGCGCTCCGGCAGGTGGCAATATCGGTGGTGGTCAGCCGCAGGGCGGTTGGGGTCAGCCACAGCAGCCGCAGGGTGGCAATCAGTTCAGCGGCGGCGCGCAGTCTCGCCCGCAGCAGTCCGCTCCGGCAGCGCCGTCTAACGAGCCGCCGATGGACTTTGATGATGACATTCCGTTCTGATTTGTCATTAAAACAATAGGTTATATTGTTTTAAGGTGGATGATTAAAGCATCTGCCAGCCATAAAAAAGAAGCCTCCGTTATGGAGGCTTCTACGTATCAGGTCAAAATCATTGGCCATTGTGGCGGTGTCTGATTCATCTCTTCTATCATCACCGACTCGATGTTGTGCCAGATAGCGGTGATGTCCGCCATTGTGATGCCAAGCAACCCCATTGCGAACCAACAGGCGGAAACAACGCCCAGACCGCTGCTGATCACCGCAAGCCCGACATAATCAGACCGACGAAAACGGATGTTGAGTGTGCTGGCCAGAAACATCATTACGGCACTAAGAAGTTGCCAGCGAAGAAGAACCACGCCAGTGGTGAGGGTAGCCATCAAACAATTCCTCTGAAAAGAGCCGATGCCCTGGACAGCGCGGCGTTGTTCACGGGAGGCGTGGTACACTCTGGCTATCGCGGGGCTTGCAGAACACAAAAATGAAACACTCTGTTTGTTTCATTAATTTTGTGAACTATATCACAATTGATTGTTTGTTAGCCATATTAGGCCGTGACTTTTATTGCTGTACAGATTATGTGGTTTTTCAGTGGCATTAAGGGCATATCTTCCCGCCGCCTCTGCATTCCTGTAGGAAATTAATTTTGAATATCAATGAATTATTTTCATCCAGGTGACGATTAGAAAGGTATCAATTTCAAATCAGGCAAAAGTGCTATTTATACCGTAAGATTTATCTAAAGACGTCGGTACCCAGGGTTTTCACCTTGCAATGGCCGGGTATAAACAGGCAGGAAATTGATAGCAATGAGTCATCGTGCACGACACCAATTACTGGCGTTGCCGGGCATTATCTTTTTAGTTCTCTTTCCCATCATTCTTTCGCTATGGATTGCCTTCCTTTGGGCAAAATCAGAAGTGAATAATCAGCTCCGAACCTTTGCTCAACTGGCACTGGATAAATCCGAGCTGGTCATTCGCCAGGCAGATTTAGTGAGCGATGCAGCTGAACGCTATCAGGGGCAAGTTTGCACTCCAGCCCATCAAAAGCGAATGTTGAATATTATTCGTGGCTATCTTTATATTAATGAATTGATCTATGCCCGTGATAACCATTTTTTATGCTCATCGCTGATAGCGCCTGTAAACGGCTATACGATTGCACCGGCCGATTATAAGCGTGAACCTAACGTTTCTATCTATTATTACCGCGATACGCCTTTTTTCTCTGGCTATAAAATGACCTATATGCAGCGGGGAAATTATGTGGCGGTTATCAACCCTCTCTTCTGGAGTGAAGTGATGTCTGATGACCCGACATTGCAATGGGGTGTGTATGATACGGTGACGAAAACCTTTTTCTCGTTAAGCAAAGAGGCCTCGGCAGCAACGTTTTCTCCGCTGATTCATTTGAAGGATTTAACCGTACAAAGAAATGGCTATTTATATGCGACAGTTTATTCGACAAAACGCCCAATTGCAGCCATTGTTGCGACTTCATATCAACGTCTTATAACCCATTTTTATAATCATCTTATTTTTGCGTTGCCCGCCGGTATTTTGGGGAGTCTTGTTCTGCTATTACTCTGGCTACGTATTCGACAAAACTATTTATCTCCCAAACGTAAATTGCAACGCGCCCTCGAAAAACATCAACTTTGTCTTTATTACCAGCCAATAATCGATATCAAAACAGAAAAATGTATCGGCGCTGAAGCGTTGTTACGTTGGCTTGGTGAGCAGGGGCAAATAATGAATCCGGCAGAGTTTATTCCGCTGGCAGAAAAGGAGGGGATGATAGAACAGATAACTGATTATGTTATTGATAATGTCTTCCGCGATCTGGGCGATTACCTGGCAACACATGCAGATCGCTATGTTTCTATTAACCTGTCGGCCTCCGATTTTCATACGTCACGGTTGATAGCGCGAATCAATCAGAAAACAGAGCAATACGCGGTGCGTCCGCAGCAAATTAAATTTGAAGTGACTGAGCATGCATTTCTTGATGTCGAAAAAATGACGCCGATTATTCTGGCTTTCCGCCAGGCTGGTTACGAAGTGGCAATTGATGATTTTGGTATTGGCTACTCTAACTTGCATAACCTTAAATCATTGAATGTCGATATTTTGAAAATCGACAAATCGTTTGTTGAAACGCTGACCACCCACAAAACCAGTCATTTGATTGCGGAACACATCATCGAGCTGGCGCACAGCCTGGGGTTAAAAACGATCGCTGAAGGCGTCGAAACTGAGGAGCAGGTTAACTGGCTGCGCAAACGCGGCGTGCGCTATTGCCAGGGATGGTTCTTTGCGAAGGCGATGCCGCCGCAGGTGTTTATGCAATGGATGGAGCAATTACCCGCGCGGGAGTTAACGCGCGGGCAATAAAATTACAGGCGGTGGCGATAATCGCTGGGAGTGCGATCAAACTGCCGACGGAAAACGCGGGAGAAGGTCTGCTGCGAGACATAACCCAGGTCCATTGCGATATCAAAAATCGGACGCTCGGTGGTGCGCAACTCAACGGCGGCCAGTAACAGGCGGCGTTGGCGAATGTAATCGCCAAGCGTCTGATGCGTCACCGTGCGGAACATTCGTTGCAAGTACCACTTTGAATAGCCTGATTTTTTTGCGACTACATCAATGTTAAGCGGCTGGTCAATATGCTCGTCAATCCATGCGATAAGATCCTGAATAATTTTCTGATGGGACATAAATCTGCCTCTTTTCAGTGTTCAGTTCGTTAATTCATCTGTTGGGGAGTATAATTCCTCAAGTTAACTTGAGGTAAAGCGATTTATGGAAAAGAAATTACCCCGCATTAAAGCGCTGCTAACCCCCGGCGAAGTGGCGAAACGCAGCGGTGTGGCGGTATCGGCGCTGCATTTCTATGAAAGTAAAGGGTTGATTACCAGTATCCGTAACAGCGGCAATCAGCGGCGATATAAACGTGATGTGTTGCGATATGTTGCAATTATCAAAATTGCTCAGCGTATTGGAATTCCGCTGGCGACCATTGGTGAAGCGTTTGGCGTGTTGCCCGAAGGGCATACGTTAAGTGCGAAAGAGTGGAAACAGCTTTCGTCCCAATGGCGAGAAGAGTTGGATCGGCGCATTCATACCTTAGTGGCGCTGCGTGACGAACTGGACGGATGTATTGGTTGTGGCTGCCTTTCGCGCAGTGATTGCCCGTTGCGTAACCCGGGCGACCGCTTAGGAGAAGAAGGTACCGGCGCACGCTTGCTGGAAGATGAACAAAACTAAAGCGCCACAAGGGCGCTTTAGTTTGTTTTCCGGTCTTTGTCTTTCTCTCTATCCCGCTGGTACACAGGAGGGTTTCCCCCGACGTCAACACACCTCATTCGAGCACGTGGTGGAGGTTCCGGTTGGTGTTGATGCTTTAATTGTATGTCACCGACGTTTCTTCGCCAGTGTAAAAGTATACTTTTTAACCGCAATATTTTTGTCATCTCAGACGATTTTTTATCGCAATCCTGAACGGTATACGGCTCGATAACGCTGCAATCTTGCGCACCGACGATAACGTTTGCGCATCAATTGCCTGGTTTTTCATCGTCAAGACAATAAAAGAGAAAAAAGCAGCAAACTTCGGTTGAAAAAGCCGCTATGATCGCCGGATAATCGTTTGCTTTTTTTACCACCCGTTTTGTATGCGCGGAGCTAAACGTTTGCTTTTTTGCGACGCAGCAAATTGTCGCAAACCTGGAGCAGGAAGATAACGTTTCGCTGGCAGGGGATTGTCCGCCACGCATCTTGACGAAAATTAAACTCTCAGGGGATGTTTTCTTATGTCTACGCCATCAGCGCGTACCGGCGGTTCACTCGACGCCTGGTTTAAAATTTCACAACGTGGAAGCACTGTCCGTCAGGAAGTGGTTGCCGGGTTAACAACGTTTCTGGCGATGGTCTACTCGGTCATCGTCGTTCCAGGTATGTTGGGTAAAGCAGGCTTCCCGCCTGCGGCAGTTTTCGTTGCAACCTGTCTGGTTGCCGGACTCGGTTCTATCGTGATGGGTCTGTGGGCTAATCTGCCGTTGGCGATTGGTTGCGCCATCTCCCTGACGGCATTTACCGCATTCAGCCTGGTGCTGGGGCAACATATTAGCGTACCTGTCGCGCTGGGTGCCGTGTTCCTGATGGGTGTGCTGTTTACGGTAATTTCTGCCACGGGTATCCGTAGCTGGATTTTGCGCAACTTGCCGCACGGTGTGGCGCACGGCACGGGGATTGGTATCGGTCTGTTCCTGCTGCTCATTGCCGCTAACGGTGTCGGTCTGGTGATTAAAAACCCGCTTGATGGTCTGCCCGTTGCGCTGGGTGATTTCGCGACCTTCCCGGTGATTATGTCACTGGTAGGTCTGGCGGTGATCATCGGCCTGGAAAAACTGAAAGTCCCTGGTGGCATTCTGCTGACCATTATCGGTATCTCAATTGTCGGTTTGATCTTCGATCCTAACGTCCATTTCTCCGGCGTTTTCGCCATGCCTTCATTGAGCGATGAAAACGGCAACTCACTGATTGGCAGCCTGGACATTATGGGCGCGCTGAATCCTGTAGTCCTGCCAAGCGTTCTGGCGCTGGTAATGACGGCAGTATTTGATGCCACCGGAACTATCCGTGCCGTCGCCGGCCAGGCGAACCTGCTGGATAAAGATGGGCAGATCATCGACGGTGGGAAAGCACTGACCACTGACTCCATGAGCAGCGTTTTCTCTGGCCTGGTGGGTGCAGCTCCGGCAGCGGTATACATCGAGTCTGCGGCGGGTACGGCGGCGGGCGGTAAAACCGGTTTGACGGCTATCACCGTTGGCGTGCTGTTCCTGCTGATTCTGTTCCTCTCTCCGCTCTCTTACCTCGTTCCGGGGTATGCAACGGCTCCGGCGCTGATGTACGTTGGCCTGCTGATGCTGAGCAACGTGGCGAAAATCGACTTTGCTGATTTTGTTGATGCGATGGCGGGTCTGGTTACGGCGGTATTCATCGTGCTGACCTGTAACATCGTAACAGGCATCATGATCGGCTTCGCGACTCTGGTGATTGGTCGTCTGGTTTCCGGCGAATGGCGCAAGTTGAACATCGGTACGGTCGTTATCGCCGTGGCGCTGGTGACTATGCTGGCTGCTTTATCGGCTGGGTCAATGGCTGGCTAATATATCATTCATCGGAAATTCTTCACCATACTGATAATGACCCTCGTGGTCTCGCTGTCCGGGGTGGTCACTCGTGTCATGCCCTTTCAGATCCCGCTTCCGCTTATGCAAATCGCCATCGGTGCGCTACTGGCGTGGCCGACGTTTGGTTTGCATGTGGAGTTTGATCCTGAACTCTTTTTAGTCTTGTTTATCCCGCCGTTGCTGTTCGCTGATGGCTGGAAAACGCCGACCCGTGAATTTCTCGAACATGGTCGAGAGATTTTCGGCCTCGCGCTGGCGCTGGTGGTGGTCACCGTGGTCGGCATTGGCTTCCTTATTTACTGGGTGGTGCCGGGCATTCCGCTGATCCCCGCCTTTGCGCTGGCGGCGGTACTTTCTCCGACCGATGCTGTGGCGCTCTCCGGGATTGTTGGCGAAGGGCGCATCCCGAAAAAAATCATGGGTATTTTGCAGGGCGAAGCGTTGATGAATGACGCCTCCGGCCTGGTGTCGTTGAAGTTTGCCGTGGCAGTGGCGATGGGGACGATGATCTTCACCGTCGGCGGTGCGACGGTCGAATTTATGAAAGTAGCCATTGGCGGTATTCTCGCCGGTTTTGTGGTTAGCTGGCTGTACGGTCGCTCGCTGCGATTCCTCAGCCGCTGGGGCGGTGATGAACCCGCGACGCAGATTGTTCTGCTGTTCTTGCTGCCATTCGCTTCTTATCTGATTGCCGAACATATTGGCGTTTCCGGCATCCTCGCTGCGGTTGCCGCCGGGATGACCATCACCCGCTCCGGTGTGATGCGCCGTGCGCCGCTGGCAATGCGCCTGCGTGCAAACAGCACCTGGGCGATGCTGGAATTTGTCTTTAACGGCATGGTGTTCCTGCTGTTAGGTCTGCAGCTGCCGGGTATTCTGGAGACGTCGCTGATGGCAGCAGAAATCGACCCTAACGTCGAAATCTGGATGCTGTTTACCGATATTATTCTGATATATGCGGCGCTGATGCTGGTCCGTTTCGGCTGGCTGTGGACGATGAAAAAGTTCAGCAACCGCTTCCTGAAGAAGAAGCCGATGGAGTTTGGTTCGTGGACCACACGAGAAATCCTGATCGCGTCTTTCGCCGGGGTGCGTGGGGCGATCACTCTGGCCGGTGTGCTCTCTATCCCGCTGCTCTTGCCGGATGGTAACGTCTTCCCGGCGCGCTATGAGCTGGTGTTCCTGGCGGCTGGCGTCATTCTCTTCTCGCTGTTTGTCGGCGTGGTGATGTTGCCTATTCTGCTACAACACATTGAAGTCGCGGACCATTCGCAACAATTGAAAGAGGAACGTATTGCGCGAGCGGCAACGGCAGAAGTGGCGATTGTGGCGATCCAGAAAATGGAGGAGCGTCTGGCGGCGGATACCGAAGAGAATATCGATAACCAGCTGCTTACGGAGGTCAGTTCTCGCGTCATTGGTAACCTGCGTCGTCGCGCCGATGGACGTAACGACGTTGAAAGTTCCGTGCAGGAAGAGAACCTTGAGCGTCGCTTCCGTCTGGCGGCATTGCGTTCTGAACGTGCTGAACTTTACCACCTGCGCGCCACGCGGGAGATCAGCAACGAAACGCTGCAAAAATTACTGCACGATCTCGATTTGCTTGAAGCGTTGCTAATTGAGGAAAATCAGTAAGCCGAAAGCGACGTAACCAGGCCCGAGGTAATCTGAAAAAGGTGCAATCTTTTGCACCTTTAACAGGTTAGCTCGGGCTAACATTCATGATTCTAAAACAAATAAGTTATCTCTCTTGTAAAGTCAATTCATTGGCTGTTCTTCGACTTAACCTCAATCTGCGTGTTGCATAATATCTGCAGTAATCTTCATAGCGACTGCATTAATATTATCCTCAGTTTGTGACATGCCAGTATGAGAGGTACAATCTTCTTCAAAGAATTTCTGTAGTGTTACCAGGGTATCACTATCAATGGGGATATTTTCCTCCCCACGGAGAATGGAAATGCCCATTCCCTGGACGCTAGCCTCATCAAAATTAACCCGATAGAGACGGGTATTAAACATACAGGCTTTTGTTAAAATAGAACAGTTGAAATGGCAGTTGCTTAAATTGGCATTATTAAAATTAACATTAGCCATATTAGAGCCGGTACATATAACCATTTCGAGGAATGTATTTGTCAGCCACGTACAAAAGAGTTTGCTATCAATTAAGTTTATATTCTGGAGGATTGCTTTGTTCAGATTGACGCGAGACAGATCAGCATGTTCAAAGTTAATTAAATCGAGTTTAGAGAAACTAAGGTCGGCTTTAAATAAATTAACATATGGCGCTATTACTTTATAAAGATTTACCTCAGCCATGTACGCCATATAAAAATTTGAATAGTCAAGGAAGGTGTTTTTAATATTGGCTCTATTCATTGCTGCATTGTAGAATTGAACATGCATAGCGGAGCATGCATTTAGAGTTCCGTCGGCCATTTTTACATGAGCGAAATATGAGTCATCGAGAATACAATTATCAAAAAGTATTTTTTCCATTATGGCGCAATAAAAATTCGTTCTATACATATTACAGTCCTGGAAAATAGCGTTTTGTAGTCTGCAACCTGCAAAATTCGAATTGGATAAATCTTCATCTTTAATCACGATACCTTTCAGGCTAAGGTGTGAAAAATCGTAACCACCATTTTCTGCCTGTGGGATATCGATAGTATTATTATGGACGGTGACATTATTTATAAAATATACCACCTTAATTGACACCTCCTTATCTTTATTAAGGTAAACTCTTCTCGTAATTCTATCGTCACATTTATTATTTGCATATGAAGCTATATCTATAAAATATTTATGTATTTTCCTGTCCGTTTCTTTCGTGATTTTTCCTGATGGTAAACTATCATAAATTCTTTTCATTTTCTGAATCAAGCCTATCACTTTTTCATGATCATCCATTTTGAAAAGAGAGAGGGCTTTATTGTCAATTAACGTGTTTTTATGATGTTTGCTGTAATTATCTGATTTTGTTTTCTTTGTATGTGATGAACTTGTGAGAGAGTGGTTATCATTAATCTGGCAAAGAGGAAAAAACATATTATTTAAACCATTATAGCGCATAAAATATCCTTATAATTAACAAGAAACAAAAGGCATATTCTCTGCATTATCATTTTCTACGACTGTCAAAAATCGCTCATTTTTTAATGAGTTTATTTGTTTAATATTATGGGAAAAGGTGATGCATGCTGGAGAGGAAGAGTATTCCCCGGTCAGGCGACCGGGGAAGGGGAGAGATTAATGTGCGCGGCCTTGCTCAACGCCAAAGCCGGTCTGGGAGCGGATAAACTGTGCACGGAACAGTTCACGCTCGCGCGCACCTTCCGCTGAGTTATCGGTTGCCGAGAAGAACCAGATGCCGAGGAATGCCACGCTGATAGAGAACAGCGCCGGGTATTCATACGGGAAGATGGCTTTTTCGTGACCAAGGATCTGTACCCAAATCGTCGGGCCGAGGATCATCAGTACCACTGCGGTAATCAGCCCCAGCCAGCCACCCATCATCGCGCCACGAGTGGTCAGTTTCGACCAGTACATAGAAAGCAGAATGATCGGGAAGTTACAGCTCGCTGCGATGGCAAACGCCAGGCCTACCATGAAGGCGATGTTCTGATTCTCAAACAGCACGCCGAGGATAATGGCAATCACACCTAAAATCAGCACGGTGATTTTCGATACCCGCAGTTCTTCACGTTCGGTCGCGCCTTTTTTGAAGACGTTAGCGTACAGGTCATGCGAAACCGCTGATGCGCCCGCCAGCGTCAGACCAGCAACCACCGCAAGAATGGTGGCAAAAGCAACCGCTGAAATAAAACCGAGGAACAGGTTGCCGCCCACTGCATTCGCCAGGTGAACGGCCGCCATGTTGTTACCACCAATCAGATGGCCCGCCGCGTCTTTATATTCCGGATTCGCACCAACCAGCATGATCGCGCCGAAGCCGATAATAAAGGTCAGAATATAGAAGTAGCCCATAAACCCGGTGGCGTAGAACACGCTCTTACGTGCTTCGCGGGCATCGCTGACTGTAAAGAAGCGCATCAGAATGTGCGGCAAGCCCGCCGTACCAAACATCAGTCCCAGACCCAGAGAGAGCGCGGAGATCGGATCTTTCACCAGCCCGCCCGGCTTCATGATGTCGACACCTTTCGGGTGTACCGCCATCGCTTCACTGAACAGATTGTTGAAGCTAAAGCCGACGTGTTTCATCACCATAAAGGCCATAAAGCTGGCACCGAACAGCAACAGCACGGCTTTGATAATCTGTACCCAAGTGGTCGCCAGCATGCCGCCGAACAGGACGTACATCATCATCAGCACGCCGACCAGCACCACCGCAATGTGATAGTTAAGGCCAAACAGCAGCTCGATCAGTTTACCTGCGCCCACCATCTGGGCGATAAGGTAAAGCGCCACCACCACCAGAGAACCACAGGCCGAAAGAATACGAATCGGCCCTTGTTTCAGACGGTAAGAGGCCACATCGGCAAAGGTGTAGCGCCCCAGGTTACGCAGACGTTCGGCAATCAGGAACAAAATGATCGGCCAGCCCACCAGGAAGCCCAGCGAGTAAATTAAGCCGTCATAGCCGGAGGTAAACACCAGCGCGGAGATCCCCAAGAATGAGGCGGCGGACATATAGTCCCCGGCAATCGCCAGCCCGTTCTGGAAGCCAGTGATATTGCCGCCTGCGGTGTAGTAGTCGCTACGAGAACGTACGCGTTTTGATGCCCAGTAGGTAATGCCGAGCGTAAACACGACGAAAATCAGGAACATAATAATCGCCTGCCAGTTCGTTGGCTGGCGCTCTACGGCCCCGCTAATAGCATCCGCGGCGTTAGCTGCGAAAGGGAGTGTGGCGGCAAGCGCCGTCAGAACTCTTTTCATGATGCTTGTACCTCATGCAGGACTTCATTATTAAGACGGTCGAATTCGCCGTTCGCCCGCCAGATGTAGATACCGGTGAGAACAAAGGAGATCACAATCACTCCAACACCAATTGGAATACCGCGTGTGACGCTGGTGTTCGGATTCAGCGGCGTGCCCAGCCAGCCGGGCGCGAAGGCGATCAGTAAAATAAAGCCGATATAAACTGCCAGCATAATAATCGACAGGATGGTGGCAAACCGTTGCCGTTTTTCGACTAACTCCCTGAAATGCGCATTGTCTTCTATCCGCTGATAAATAGTGCCATTCATCACAGATTCTCCAGAGGTAATGTAGGGATTGTTTTAATTCCCGCTCCCTTATGGGAGAAGGTTAACGCTCGGGTAACCCTTGCCGAATGTAGGCCGGATAAGGCGTTTACGCCGCATCCGGCAATCAATGCCTGATGCGACGCTGTCGCGTCTTATCAGGCCTACAAACCGTTACCGACTCGCATCCGGCAATTGTGGGTTACGATGGCATCGCGATAGCCTGCTTCTCTTCAAGCAGCTTCTCGACTACGCCAGGATCGGCAAGCGTCGAGGTATCGCCCAGGTTGCTGGTATCGCCCGCCGCAATTTTGCGCAGAATACGGCGCATAATTTTGCCGGAGCGGGTTTTAGGCAGGGAGTCGGTCCAGTGCAGCACGTCTGGCGTCGCCAGCGGGCCAATCTCTTTACGCACCCAGTTGCGGACTTCTGCGTACAGTTCTGGTGACGGTTCCTCCCCGTGATTAAGCGTGACGTAGGCGTAGATCGCCTGACCTTTAATATTGTGCGGAATACCTACTACGGCGGCTTCGGCAATCTTCGGATGCGCCACCAGCGCCGACTCAATCTCTGCCGTCCCCAGACGGTGACCGGAGACGTTCAGCACGTCGTCCACACGCCCGGTGATCCAGTAATAGCCATCTTCATCGCGACGCGCGCCGTCGCCGCTGAAATACATATTTTTGAAGGTGGAGAAGTAGGTCTGTTCAAAACGTTCGTGATCGCCAAACAGCGTACGCGCCTGACCCGGCCAGGAGTCGGTGATTACCAGGCTACCTTCGGTGGCCCCCTCCAGCGGGTTACCTTCGTTATCGACCAGCGCCGGTTGCACGCCGAAGAACGGACGTGTTGCCGAACCGGCTTTCAGCTCGGTAGCGCCAGGCAGCGGGGTGATCATGAAACCGCCGGTTTCGGTCTGCCACCAGGTATCGACCACCGGACATTTCTCGTTGCCGATTTTTTTCCAGTACCACTCCCACGCTTCCGGGTTAATTGGCTCGCCCACGGAACCGAGAATGCGCAGCGACGAACGGTCGGTACCCTCGATCGCTTTATCGCCTTCCGCCATCAGCGCGCGGATCGCCGTGGGTGCGGTATAGAGAATATTGACCTGATGCTTGTCCACCACCTGCGCCATACGGGCAGGCGTCGGCCAGTTGGGTACGCCTTCAAACATCAGCGTGGTCGCACCGCAGGCCAGCGGGCCGTACAGCAAGTAACTGTGTCCGGTCACCCAGCCCACATCGGCGGTGCACCAGTAGATATCACCCGGATGATAATCAAAGACATATTTAAAGGTCAGCGCCGCGTACACCAGATAACCGCCGGTAGTATGCAGCACACCTTTTGGCTTACCGGTAGAACCGGAGGTGTAGAGAATAAACAGCGGATCTTCGGCGTTCATCTCTTCCGCCTGGTGCTGATCGCTCGCTTGCTCAACCAGGTCGTGCCACCACAGGTCGCGCCCTTCCTGCCAGTCAATTTTCCCGCCAGTACGCTTCAGTACCACCACATGCTCTACGCTGGTGACGTTCGGGTTTTTCAGCGCGTCATCAACGTTTTTCTTCAGCGGAATACTGCGCCCGGCACGCACACCTTCGTCGGAAGTGATCACCAGTCGTGAGTTGGAATCAATAATGCGCCCGGCAACGGCTTCCGGCGAGAAGCCGCCGAAAATCACCGAATGCACCGCGCCAATGCGGGCGCAGGCCAGCATCGCAACCGCGGCTTCCGGCACCATCGGCATATAAATCGCCACCACATCACCTTTTTTAATGCCCAGCTCGAGCAGGGTATTGGCGAAGCGGCAGACGTCGCGGTGCAGCTCTTTATAGCTGATATGTTTGCTCTGGCTGGCGTCGTCGCCTTCCCAGATGATGGCGGTGCGATCGCCGTTTTCTTGCAGATGGCGGTCAAGGCAGTTTGCCGCCAGATTCAGCGTGCCGTCCTCGTACCATTTAATGGACACATTACCGGGGGCAAAGGAGGTGTTTTTCACCTTCTGGTAAGGTTTGATCCAGTCGAGAATTTTTCCCTGTTCGCCCCAGAAGGTATCAGGTACGTTAATAGATTGTTGATACATCGCCTCGTACTGCTGAGGGTTTATCAGGCAACGGTCTGCGATGTTGGCAGGAATGGTGTGTTTGTGAATTTGGCTCATGCTTTTGTTCTCCTTGTAGGATGTTAATAATATGTGGCATAAGCGTTAAATGTAGGGGTATTGGCAGTTTTGTTTAGTATTTGGGCGACAGATCACGCAAAAGTAGAATTGTGCAAATAAACGGCAGGGTAATTTTTGAAGGTCAGCAACAAAAGTTGATTAATTCTTTGAGGAACATGCAGTTATGCATGCTGTTGAAAAAGAGGAAGATACTGACTAACTCTAAAGTGGTATTTTACATGCACTTACAATTGATTAAAGACAACATTCACAGTGTGGTTATTTGTTACACATAGGGGCGAGCAATGTCATGACAGTGTAGGTGCGGTTACTGTCGTGAAAACAATAAAAACCGCCATTGCAACAATGGCGCAATTCGGATGAAGCCCCTATGACAAGGATAAAAATAAACGCACGCCGTATCTTCAGCTTATTGATTCCTTTTTTCTTTTTCACTTCTGTTCACGCTGAACAAACGGCAGCTCCCGCAAAACCTGTAACTGTGGAAGCGAAGAATGAAACCTTTGCCCCGCAGCATCCCGATCAATATCTCTCCTGGAAAGCCACCTCGGAACAGTCAGAGCGTGTTGACGCCCTGGCGGAAGATCCACGGCTGGTGATCCTGTGGGCGGGGTATCCCTTCTCGCGCGATTACAACAAGCCGCGTGGACATGCCTTTGCTGTGACCGATGTGCGTGAAACCCTGCGTACCGGTGCGCCGAAAAACGCTGAAGATGGTCCGCTACCGATGGCGTGCTGGAGTTGTAAAAGCCCGGATGTGGCGCGTCTGATCCAGAAAGACGGCGAAGATGGCTACTTCCACGGTAAGTGGGCGCGCGGCGGCCCGGAAATCGTCAACAACTTAGGTTGTGCCGACTGCCATAACACCGCCTCACCAGAGTTCGCCAAAGGCAAACCGGAGTTAACCCTTTCCCGTCCGTATGCGGCTCGCGCGATGGAAGCCATTGGTAAACCTTTTGAGAAAGCCGGACGTTTCGACCAGCAATCGATGGTTTGCGGTCAGTGCCATGTGGAGTATTACTTCGACGGCAAAAACAAAGCGGTTAAATTCCCGTGGGATGACGGCATGAAAGTCGAAAATATGGAGCAGTATTACGACAAAATTGCCTTCTCTGACTGGACTAACTCCCTGTCGAAAACGCCAATGCTGAAAGCGCAGCACCCGGAATATGAAACCTGGACAGCGGGCATTCACGGTAAAAACAACGTGACCTGTATCGACTGCCATATGCCAAAAGTGCAGAACGCCGAAGGCAAACTCTACACCGACCATAAAATTGGTAATCCGTTTGATAACTTCGCCCAGACTTGTGCGAACTGCCATACCCAGGACAAAGCTGCCTTGCAAAAAGTGGTCGCGGAACGTAAGCAGTCGATTAACGACCTGAAAATCAAGGTTGAAGATCAACTGGTTCACGCTCACTTCGAAGCGAAAGCAGCGCTGGATGCAGGCGCGACGGAAGCCGAAATGAAGCCAATTCAGGACGATATCCGTCATGCCCAGTGGCGCTGGGATCTGGCGATCGCTTCCCACGGCATTCATATGCACGCACCGGAAGAAGGTTTACGGATGCTCGGTACGGCGATGGATAAAGCGGCGGATGCACGCACCAAACTGGCGCGCCTGCTGGCGACCAAAGGCATCACCCATGAAATCCAGATCCCGGATATCTCAACCAAAGAGAAAGCCCAGCAGGCTATTGGCCTGAACATGGAACAAATCAAGGCCGAGAAGCAGGACTTCATCAAAACGGTGATCCCGCAGTGGGAAGAACAGGCACGTAAAAACGGTCTGTTAAGCCAATAACCCCGTTCCGCCTCGCAAGGGGCGGAAAACACAATGGAGTGAATATGAGCGTATTACGTTCGTTATTAACTGCCGGGGTGCTGGCGTCGGGCCTGTTGTGGAGCCTGAACGGAATTACCGCTACCCCTGCGGCGCAGGCATCTGATGATCGCTACGAAGTTACCCAGCAGCGTAACCCGGATGCCGCCTGTCTGGACTGTCATAAGCCAGATACCGAAGGTATGCATGGAAAACATGCTTCCGTTATCAACCCGAATAACAAACTGCCGGTCACCTGCACCAACTGTCACGGCCAGCCATCACCGCAACACCGCGAAGGGGTGAAAGATGTGATGCGCTTTAACGAGCCGATGTACAAGGTTGGAGAGCAGAACAGCGTCTGTATGTCCTGTCATCTGCCGGAACAGTTGCAAAAAGCGTTCTGGCCGCACGATGTCCACGTAACCAAAGTGGCGTGCGCCAGCTGCCATTCCCTGCATCCACAGCAAGATACGATGCAGACGTTAAGTGACAAAGGACGGATTAAGATTTGCGTCGATTGCCACAGCGATCAGCGCACCAATCCGAACTTTAACCCGGCGTCTGTTCCGTTGCTTAAGGAGCAGCCATGACCTGGTCTCGTCGCCAGTTTCTCACCGGCGTCGGCGTGCTGGCAGCCGTCAGCGGCACCGCAGGGCGCGTGGTGGCGAAAACGTTGAATATCAATGGGGTGCGTTACGGCATGGTGCATGACGAGTCGTTATGCATCGGCTGTACCGCCTGTATGGATGCTTGTCGGGAAGTGAACAAGGTGCCGGAAGGCGTCTCGCGCCTGACGATTATTCGTAGCGAGCCGCAGGGCGAATTTCCTGATGTGAAATATCGCTTCTTCCGTAAGTCTTGCCAGCACTGCGATCATGCGCCGTGCGTTGACGTCTGCCCGACCGGTGCGTCTTTTCGTGATGCCGCTAGCGGGATTGTCGATGTTAATCCTGATCTCTGCGTCGGTTGTCAGTACTGCATCGCCGCCTGTCCGTACCGCGTGCGCTTTATCCATCCGGTCACGAAGACGGCGGACAAATGCGATTTCTGCCGTAAAACCAATTTGCAGGCCGGTAAGCTGCCCGCGTGCGTTGAGGCTTGCCCGACGAAGGCGCTGACGTTTGGCAATCTGGACGATCCTAACAGTGAGATTTCGCAACTGCTGCGCCAGAAGCCTACTTACCGCTACAAGCTGGCGCTGGGAACCAAACCGAAGCTGTACCGCGTACCGTTTAAATACGGGGAGGTGAGCCAATGACGCAGACTTCCGCATTTCATTTTGAATCGCTGGTGTGGGACTGGCCGATTGCCATCTACCTGTTTTTGATTGGTATTTCTGCCGGTCTGGTGACGCTGGCCGTGCTGTTACGTCGCTTCTACCCGCAGGCGGGCGGTGCAGACAGTACGTTGCTGCGCACCACGCTGATTGTCGGGCCGGGCGCGGTGATCCTCGGTCTGTTGATCCTCGTCTTCCACCTGACAAGACCGTGGACCTTCTGGAAGCTGATGTTCCACTACAGTTTTACCTCGGTGATGTCGATGGGGGTGATGCTGTTTCAGCTCTACATGGTGGTGCTGGTGCTGTGGCTGGCGAAAATCTTTGAACATGATTTGCTTGCCCTGCAACAACGCTGGTTGCCGAAGCTGGGGATCGTGCAAAAGGTTCTGAGCCTGCTGACGCCCGTTCATCGCGGACTGGAAACATTGATGCTGGTGTTGGCGGTGTTGTTGGGGGCTTATACCGGCTTTCTGCTGTCGGCGCTGAAATCGTATCCGTTCCTCAATAACCCGATCCTGCCGGTGCTGTTCCTCTTCTCCGGCATCTCGTCCGGTGCGGCGGTGGCGCTGATCGCCATGGCGATACGCCAACGCAGTAACCCGCATTCCACGGAAGCGCAGTTTGTACACCGTATGGAAATCCCCGTGGTATGGGGTGAAATCTTCCTGCTGGTGGCGTTTTTTGTCGGTCTGGCGCTGGGCGATGACGGTAAAGTGCGTGCGCTGGTGGCGGCATTAGGTGGCGGTTTCTGGACGTGGTGGTTCTGGCTTGGTGTCGCCGGGCTGGGGCTGATTGTGCCAATGTTGCTCAAACCGTGGGTCAATCGCAGTTCCGGCATTCCTACCGTGTTGGCGGCGTGTGGGGCCAGTCTGGTCGGCGTGTTGATGCTGCGCTTTTTCATTCTCTACGCCGGGCAGTTAACGGTGGCGTAAGCCAGAAAAGAGGTGGTTTCTGGACGTATTCCTTCCTGAAGTCGGTTTTCTGGCGTTGTTGTTAAGTCTCGGGGTCAACGTGTTGACCCCGTTGACGGCCTTTGCGGGAGTGCGGTTGCGCTGGCCTGCCATGATGCGACTCACTTGCATCAGCATTCTGGCGCAGTTCGCGCTCCTGCTGCTCGCCTTTGGCGTACTGACGTATTGTTTTCTCATCAGCGATTTCTCGGTCATTTATGTCGCCCAACATAGCTACAGCCTGCTGTCGTGGGAACTCAAACTGGCGGCGGTGTGGGGCGGCCATGAAGGTTCGCTGCTGCTTTGGGTGCTGCTGCTTTCCGCCTGGAGCGCGCTGTTTGCCTGGCATTATCGGCAGCAAACCGATCCGCTATTTCCGCTGACGCTAGCCGTTTTATCTCTCATGCTCGCCGCACTGCTACTGTTTGTAGTGCTGTGGTCCGATCCCTTCGTGCGGATATTTCCACCAGCAATCGAAGGCCGCGATCTCAATCCGATGCTGCAACATCCCGGTCTTATCTTTCATCCACCGCTGCTTTACCTTGGCTATGGCGGTTTGATGGTAGCGGCGAGCGTGGCGCTGGCGAGTTTACTGCGCGGCGAGTTTGATGGTGCCTGCGCCAGAATTTGTTGGCGCTGGGCACTACCTGGCTGGAGCGCATTAACGGCGGGGATCATCCTCGGTTCCTGGTGGGCCTATTGCGAACTGGGCTGGGGCGGCTGGTGGTTCTGGGATCCGGTGGAAAACGCCTCTTTATTACCCTGGCTTTCTGCCACTGCGCTGCTGCACAGTTTGTCCCTGACACGCCAGCGGGAGATTTTCCGCCACTGGTCGCTGTTGCTGGCGATAGTAACTCTGATGCTGTCGCTACTGGGTACCTTAATTGTCCGTTCTGGCATTCTGGTTTCGGTTCATGCGTTCGCACTGGATAACGTCCGCGCCGTGCCGTTGTTCAGCCTGTTTGCACTGATTAGCCTTGCGTCTCTGGCTCTGTATGGCTGGCGAGCGCGGGACGGTGGCCCGGTGGTGCGTTTTTCGGGGTTATCGCGGGAAATGTTAATCCTCGCTACGCTGTTGCTGTTTTGCGCAGTGCTACTGATCGTGCTGGTGGGAACGCTTTATCCGATGATTTACGGTCTGCTGGGCTGGGGACGCCTCTCCGTTGGCGCGCCGTATTTTAACCGCGCGACGTTACCGTTTGGCCTGTTGATGCTGGTGGTGATTGTGCTGGCGACGTTTGTCTCTGGCAAACGCGTGCAGCTTCCGGCGCTGGTAGCTCATGCAGGCGTGCTGTTATTTGCCGCAGGGATCGTGGTTTCCAGCGTCAGCCGTCAGGAGATCAGCCTGAATTTACAGCCGGGTCAGCAGGTGACGCTGGCAGGATACACCTTCCATTTTGAGCGCCTCGATCTGCAAGCCAAAGGCAATTACACCAGCGAAAAAGCGATAGTGGCACTGTTTGACCATCAGCAACGCATTGGTGAACTGATGCCGGAGCGGCGTTTTTACGAAGCACGTCGTCAGCAAATGATGGAACCGTCAATTCGCTGGAACGGCATCCATGACTGGTATGCGGTCATGGGTGAAAAAACCGGAGCGGATCGTTACGCTTTTCGTTTGTATGTACAAAGCGGTGTGCGCTGGATCTGGGGGGGAGGATTGTTGATGATTGCGGGCGCATTGTTAAGCGGATGGCGGGGGAGGAAGCGCGATGAATAAAGGACTTCTCACGCTACTGCTGTTATTTACCTGTTTTGCGCGCGCTCAGGTCGTAGACACCTGGCAATTCGCCAATCCGCAACAACAGCAACAGGCGTTAAATATTGCCAGCCAGTTACGTTGTCCGCAGTGCCAGAATCAAAACTTACTGGAATCCAACGCGCCGGTGGCAGTCAGTATGCGCCATCAGGTTTACAGCATGGTGGCGGAGGGGAAGAACGAAGTCGAAATC
>SCPN01000376.1_pt1 | contig 41007 bp, 36 predicted proteins | sample 6106831 | NCBI WGS metagenome assembly SCPN01 (sample SAMN10720447, study PRJNA508395) | human gut metagenome | isolation source: Participant 1, 0 month | reverse complement strand
TGGTAATGTACAAAGTCCACGACTTTTCCACGGTTCTTTTTCATATTTTCGATAACGCTCTGGCATCGTATCCAGACTTAATATCTGTTCTTCCAGACGGTCAAGTTGTCCGCTTGCATTTTCCGGCGATTGTAATTCAAAAGCAATATATTCAAAAATCCCTCTCAAATCACTGTCAGCCTGTTCGGATACTTCTACTTCATACATCATAAACCATAATCCTTGCGAATGTCCGCAAAAGCTTTCTTCGCATTTTTTGTCCGTCCAGCCTGCATATCCGCATATCCTTTCTCCAATTCTTCATTGAACTCTGCTTCTGATAATGTGCTGATGTCAACAGGTCTGGCAGATGGTATTTTTACTTCAAACGGAAGTCCTCTCTGTAAGATAATCTGTTTATAAAACATATTGATAGCACTGGAAGCAGGGATACCAAGTGTAGACAGGATACTTTCTGCTTTTTCTTTGACATCTGGTTCAATCCTTGCATATAAATTTGCTGATTTTGTAGCCATATAAAGCATCTCCTTTCGTGAGTAGTGTTTCCATCTATCTTTATTATATGCAAATGTCCGTACAATAGCAATACCGTTTTTACGTTTCAATAATCTTATTGAATAACTGTAACAATACTTCTTTTACGCCGGACGCATTGAATACAACAATCGCCATCAGCGCAAGACTCTGTACCAGTCTGAATTTAATAAAGAAAATCCCACAGGTCGTCATTTCGCAGCCTGTGGGATTTTTCACTCAACTAATATGTGTGTTTTTTATGCTTTGATGAAACTTCCTGCTCACCTTCCATATGGTTTGCAGTTGCATTCACCTTCTGTACAACTTTCTTCTTTTTTAATGGATGTTTTGGATTCTTATCCATAACAATCGCTTCCTTTCATATTCATTCATTTATGTTGAGCAGCTTCATATGAAACTGTATCAGCCTTTAATTGTAAAACATCTGCTGTTTTCAACTTACTTTGCTTTCTCTTTTGTTCTATCTGTACTATAGCACCTATTATTAGTACTGTCAATACCGGAGTGCCAATTTTTTTAAAAATGGAGCAGTTCCATATTGGATTTCTGCTCCATTCCCATGATTTTATTATATTTTACTGGCAAAACCGCTATTTACCATATACCATTGTCCGCCATCATTATAGCTTCCTGTGTACTCAAAAGCGATTCTCCCGTCCTTAAAGAACCAGTCACCGTATTCATTACTGCCAATACCGGTAAATCCTAAATCCAGCTGTCCATTCTTAAAATACCACCAGCCGTACTCATTTAAAGCCATTCCGGTATAGTTAAAATCCAGTGTGCCATTGTTAAAGTACCACCAGCCATATTCATTTAATGCCATTCCGGTATAAGTGTCACTGATATATCCATCTGTAACATATACCCATGTACCACCATTTAATGTCATACCGGTAAATCCCGTATTTAAAATACCGTTCGTAAACAGCCATGTACCATATTCATTTGCGGCAAAACCGTTATAGCCAAAATCAATCTGTCCGTTGTTAAAATACCACCAGCCGTATTCATTTGCCGCCATCCCGATATATGCAAAATCAATTCTGCCATTTTTAAAGTACCACCAGCCGTAGTCGTTTAATGCCATTCCGGTATAATCTGTCAGTACCTGTCCGTTCTGAACATAGAGCCACTCGTCATCCGGAATAATCATCCCTGTAAAACCGAAATTTAACTGTCCGTCCGTATAGAACCATGTTCCATATTCATTATTTGCAAGACCGTAAAATGTCGTATCCAGCTGTCCGTTGTTGAAGTACCACCAGCCGTACTCATTGCATGCCATACCTGTATATGTAAAGTCTACATCACCATTCTTGATATACCACCAGCCGTATTCATTTACTGCCATGCCACAGTAATCCGCTGCAATGGTATCATTTGCATAGTAATGCCAGTTACCATCTGCATCCTGACGCATTTCATAAATGACCTTTTCATCTGTTTCCGGCTTCTGTGTCGGGGCTTCTGTCGGCTTTTCTGTCGGCTTTGTCACCTCTGTTGGCGCTTCCGTTGGTTTCGTTACTTCTGTCGGCGCTTCCGTTGGTTTCTGCGTTGGCTTTGGCGCTTCTGTTGTGCCTTCGGTTGTGCTTTCCGTCGTCGCCTGTGTCGGCTTCTGCGTTGGCTTTTCTGTCGGCTTTGTCACCTCTGTCGGTGCTTCCGTTGGCTTTGTTGCCTCTGTCGGCGCTTCCGTTGGTTTCTGCGTTGGCTTTGGCGCTTCTGTTGTACCTTCGGTTGTACTTTCCGTTGGCTTTGACGCTTCTGTTGTACTTTCCGTTGTTGGCTGTGTTGCGTGTACAATTGTAACGCTTACCTGTGTACGGTTTCCGGCTTTATCAACGGCTGTGATTGTATGCACTCCTTCAACATCTGTGACCGTATAACCTCCGTTTTCACGACCTGCTAAAACACCGTCAATCTCCACATAGTCCAGATTGTCATCGTTTACCGTAAACTGAACACTGCCGCCGTATGTTTCATTATGCTTTACGCCGCTGATAACCGGTGAAGAACCGTCAAATACCAGTCCATCTGTAGACAGATAGGCTGTATTTCCTCCCTTATCTGTAATTTTAACATAAACAATACATTTTTTATCCGGATCAATTGCAAAACGCTGTTCGTAAACCGTCCAGTCTGAAGCCTGAATATTTTGCACTTCTTCCAACGTCTTTGCTTCCTCAGAAATCAGATAAAAAACCTTATCGATACCCAGCCCCAGATCATCTGCATGAATACCGACTTCCTGTCTTTCCTTGAAAAACTTTCCAAATGTCACTGCATTGCAGAATACGTTCCACTTATTTGTCGATACGGTAATCTCTCCTGTCGGAGCCGAAATGTCTTTATATTCTGCATTGATTTCGACATCACCGTCCGGCATGATAAATACAGCTGTCGCTGAATGGCTGTCCGTGTTCTCTGTAAAATCAAGTGCAGTATTGCCTGCCCACCGGTCAAATGCCATACCCTGTACCGCACCTGCCGCAGTTATAGTGACAATGTCGCCTGCTGCATATTCTCCCGAACCGGTTCCATTGCCTACAATCACCTGATGCTTCTGCACCGGTTCAATATCTTTATCGGTAAATTCCACCGTACATTCTGCAAATATCTTATCTTTCTGGGCTTTTACCGCGCCGACTGTTTCAATATCGCCTTCATCATATCCGTTCGGGAAAAATAAAAAAGTATATGTTCCCATCTTTGCCCCCGGATATGCTTCTAAAAAATAACGGTTTGGATAGTTTTCTCCGTCCGTTACCAGCGCGACAGCTTCGCCCCAATTGGTTTCATTCAGACTTTCCGCATCTTCACTTTCCCAAAGTGACGTTTTCATAACCAAAACACTGCTTCCAAGCCAGTCGGTCACATCAGCACCGTCCATTAATACTCCCTGACTGTTATAACAGTCAATATCAAAATACACCGTGTCATCAGGAATTGAGCCGTCTTCCTTTTGGAAAATGCGGTTGATATTTACCGTTTGCGGTGCAGACTGAATCACCAGTCTGCCAACAGATAAGTCTTCTTCCTCCGGCTGCTTTGTCGTTGCTGTCCAGTTCGACTGTGTATCCACGGTATATTTAAAAAACCAGCCTGCTTTTGCCGGTGCAAAGCTTTCCTTCGCTGCCTTGCCCTGCGCCGTTATATAAGTATAACCTTCCGTGAAAACGGATGGAAACAGCTTATTACCGACTGCCGCCTTTGTTGTACCTGTTACATCCTTATCAATAATGACCTGATTATCCTTTTTTAATACAATATAGCCGTCTGCGATATTGTCTGACGTCTGATTTCCGGTGAAATTTCCTTTAATTTCAACGAAGATACTTTCATCATACTCTGTCAGATTTAAAGAGGCTTTATTTTTTACCTCTATATTTTTTAAACTGCCGGATACCAGGCACAGTTCCGCTTCATCATCCAATATAACATTTTCAACATTCTGGATATTGCCGTCTACAGAACATTTCTGCAAGGTCAGACTGGTGTTTTCATTGCCGTAAAAATCTTTTATTTTCGCACTGGCAATAATACTCTCTCCCATGCCTTTCAGCGTAATATCTGCACAGCTGTTATTTTCTGTATGAATTCCTTCACGAATAACCGTTTTTGCATCTGCATAAACTTCTGCGCTGCCTGTATATGCGGTTTTCCCATCACTCCCGGAATCATGGCTCATGTAAACGGCCTGAATCTTTGTATTTTCAACCGCATTGGTAACAGTCAATGATGCATTTTGTCCGACAACCGTATTTTTAAATCCGCCTGCATAGACTGTTGGGAGCAGTTCTTCTTCTGTTCCCCCAAAACCTCCCAGTCCGGAACCTGCACCACCTTTAACATACGTATCCACACTATCAAGTACCAGACTGTGTCCAGCCAGAAAAATCTCTCTATGTACGACGCTTTGTAAAGCATTCGTGGAAATAAAATGCAATTTTACATTTTGAATCGTAACATGATCACCGGTAAGCTGTACTGCACCTCTGATAATCAGTTCACTGCTGCTGTCCGCCCCTGTTATCGTCACATTTCCCGGTATCATAAGAGGTGTTCCCGCAGCATCCTCTGCAACCGTAATACTCCCACTGACAACAATTAAACTGCTGCCCGCCTGCAACGCCTGACGAAGCTGGCTTTCACTTGTAACAGTAACTGCCCCTGCACGTATATTCGCTGTATCTGCGTATGCATAAGTCATAAATGGAACAACTGTATTGGTTGTCATACACACTGCTGTCACTACGGCTGCTGCCGCAAAAATTCTTTTTCCTCTTGTAATGTTTTTTCTCAATAGCGCCTGCCTTTCCATACATTATTGTACATGTTTTATTCTTTCGTTTTTATAGTAGCAATTTAATATACCATATCTATTGATTGGTGTCTATAAAAAATTATTATTTTTATCCTGATTTTTTATCCTGAAACATATTTTGCTATCGTTTCTATCAGCTTATCCGCATCCAGCGGCTTTGACACATGCTCATTCATTCCCGCCGCTTTGCAGTCTGCCACATCATCCGAAAAAGCATTGGCCGTCATTGCTATGATTGGTATCGTCTTTGCATCCGGCCGCTGAAGCGCCCGGATATTTTTTGCCGTTTCAAGTCCGCTCATAACCGGCATCATCAAATCCATCAATATAATATCAAATGTGCCGGGTTCAGCCTGTTCAAACAACTCCAATGCTTCTTTTCCGTTCCATGCTTTTGTAACAATCATGCCTTCATTCTCACAGATGAAATCTGCAATTTCCATGTTAAGTACATTGTCTTCCGCAAGCAGAACTTTCATGCCGTCAAGTACAACAGTTTTTGCTTCTTCATCCTGCACTGTATACTGTTCCTTCTTCTTATCCACCTGAAACGGCAGTCTTATTACAAATGTTGTGCCTTTCTCTTTTTCACTGGTATAATCAATTGTTCCCTGCATTACCTCTATAATTTTTTTGACAATCGGAAGTCCCAGTCCCGTGCCGCTGTAAACGGTCTGCATCATCTCTTTTTCCTGGGCAAACGGTTCAAACATATGCTCCTGGAAATCTTTACTCATACCAATTCCTGTATCCTGACATATGAATTCCAGCATGACTCTGTTAAAATCAGATGTACTCTCCGTTTCTGTCACCGAGGTCGTCACCGAACCACCTTCTTTATTATACTTAATGGCATTTCCCATAATATTTAAAAGAATCTGCCGCAAATGTAACGGACTGCCGATTAAATGCCAGTGCATGATCTGTGTCTGTATCGGATAAAAACAGACATTTTTCTTTTTTGCCTGTACCGTTAAAATGGACGTTACTTCATTTAAAATATCCTGCAAATCAAAAGAATCTTCTGAAAGCTGGATTTGTCCGGATTCCAGTTTATTCATATCCAGAACATCATTGACCAGATCCAGCAGAAAGCCGGAAGCCTCCCAGACTTTTTCACGACAATCGCTCTGTTTTTCCAAATCATCCTTATAATACCTACCGATTTCTACCATACCCCTGATTCCGTTAATCGGTGTACGGATATCGTGGCTCATTCTGCGCAGAAAATCTGTCTTTGCTATATTGGCACGGACTGCTTCTTCCATGGACTGCTTTAATTTTAACTGATATTCCACCTCTTTTTTCTGCTGTGCTTCAATAATCTTTAGCTGCTCATTTAATTCCCGCATATGAACCCGCCCGGATTTATTTCTTGCCACCGTTGCAGCTGCCCAGATAAGCATAGAAATACATAATGCCAAAAGAACTGTCCTGCGTGTTGCCGCAAACACTTCTTTCTGTGGATAATATACGTATAAATTATAATCCCTGTATCGTCCTTTTCCGCCACAATAACGGTGTCCGTCACTTGTAAAATATACCAGATTATCTGAGCGTTCTATGGAACGTAATTCCTGTATAACCGGAATTTCCGTGGTTTGACAATTCTCGTATTGCGCATCATTTGTTCCGTAAATTTTATCATCAGCTGCTATAAAAAGGGTACCATTCATATTCATGGCATATCCGGCAAGCAGATTATTGACTGCCGCATAACTGTCTGTCAGACGGTCTGTATCCTGATAACAGTAGCAAAATACAACTCCCGGACTGTCTGTTCTGGATATTGCTGCCAGATCATACCATTTTTTGTTTTTCTGAATCCGTTCTGCATAGATTTTTTTAGAATATTTTGTAATCTCGCTGATTTTTTTATCCTGAATCAGTTCCTTCCATGCATCATAATCCAATCCGACATTGCTGTATTGACATTCCGGCTGCATATCTTCATCTAAAATGATAATTCCTGCCATCCGCTGTGCCTCTGTATAGTTCTTTAAATATACTGAATCAATTAACTCAGAATCCCTATGGATATCCGCTCCTACTTCAACTGCCTGTTCTGTCAGCCGTACCAGGCTCTTAATTTTATCTGCCTGTACGACCTCATCGTAGCTTAAGCACTGACTTTTTAAATAAGTCAGTGTATTGCCAAAGGTCTTCTCAATATTTTTTTTATCCGAGCGGACCGCCAGTATCAGAACGACAATAACCACTATAATGACAACCACGAGGAGTCCTTCGTATAACTGCACCTTCATTTTAGACTGTCCTGATTTTTTCATGGTGTAATCCCCCCTGCTGCCACCCGGTCTTCCATCCCATATTTTTCCAGAATACACTGAACCGTTCCGTCTTCAAGCATCTCCGCCATCGCCTGACGAAGCTGTTCTGCCTTTTGGGTGTCTTTATTTTTTGAAAAAGCCACACCCAGTTTTGAATCAATGATTTCCTCATCTAAAATGCGGTATTTCTGACCGGACTGCCTTAAATATTCCTGCATCACAATCTCATGTCCCGCACAGGCATCGACGTATCCCTTGCGCAGTGCAGCAAATAATTCATTCATCTCTACAAAGGAATACACATTTTTCACCTTAGGAATTATATCGTAACCCTGCCCTAAAAAAATCCGTTCAGGCTGTGTACTGGACTGTACCGCAACATTTTTCCCAGCTAAGTCATCCAGCTTATAAATATCACTGTCCGTCCGCACCATCACAACTTCCCTGCTGTACATATAAGGTCCGACCCAAATATAATCATCTTCCCTGCCATCCATTGAGAAACTGCCCCACGCACAGTCAACTTCACCGTTTTCTAAATAAATATCTTTATCATCCCACTGAATCTGTTTAAAGACCGGTGTATAGCCTATCCGGCGGCACGCTTCTTTTGCCAGCTCCACATCAACACCTGCATAATCGCCATTCTCATCCTGATAATTATACGGCTCATAGTCATCGCTTCCGATAACCAGTTCGGGCTGTACCGTTACAGCTTCCTTTTTCTCCCTGCCACAGCCACACAGTGCCATACTCATCAGACATACAATACCAAAAGGCAGTACACTCCTTTTTATCCAATATTTCATTATTATCCATCCCCCTCATATTTACACTTGAATTGTTTTTATCATACTATATTTTTTATAAAAAATCAACATTCTGACAAAATCCGTTTTCCATAAAAGGACACGAAAATGTACCTTTTATACATTTCCGTGTCTTAGCTGCATTCCGCCCTATATTTTAATCTTCATGCAGCAGATGCGGAATGATAAATTTTTCCCGAATATGAACTTTTTATAAACTCCTAAAGAAAAAGTTGACATTTAAAAATCTTCTCCCTATAATATCAAAAGTTAGGTTGCTAACCATTTCTTTAGAAAGGAGTGTGATTGGATTGCAGAATTTTGATGAAAAATCCGCTAACATGCACATGGGACGACTGATTCAGATGCTTTCCCACCAGATGAAACGAAAAAACTGCATTGTCACTATGATTGACGGTGACAGTCTGACCGTTATGCAGAAGCACATTCTTAAGTTCATTCTTTTGGAAACACTGCATCGGGAAATTTATCAAAAAGATATTGAAGAAGAGTTTCAGATCCGCAAGTCTACTGTAACCGGCATTTTACAGCTGATGGAAAAAAACGGATTTATCTACCGCGAAAGTGTTGAAAAAGATGCCAGACTCAAACGGATTGTGCCTACCAAAAAGGCAGAGGCGCTTCGTCCCAATATCCTGTACCACATCAACGAATCAGAAGCCCAGATGACCCAGGGCATTTCCAAGAAAGATGTGGCAGTCTGCAAGCAGGTGCTCCTGCAAATGTTACAAAACCTTTCTGAAAATAAACTATAAAATTAAGGAGAATCAAACCATGAACAAAACACTGTTAAAGTCCGTGCGTGAATATAAAAAGCAGTCCTTTCTGACACCGTTTTTTGTTATTCTTGAAGTTTTTATGGAAGTTCTGATTCCGCTTGAAATGGCTAAAATTATTGATGTGGGCATTGCAGACGGAAATTTAAACTACATTATCCAGCGCGGTATTATTTTAGTTGCAATGGCAATGCTTGCCCTGTTTTTCGGTGTGACTGCCGGTAATATGGCGGCCGTTGCGGCGGCAGGTTATTCCAAAAATCTGCGCCACGATATTTTTTATAAAATCCAGCAGTTTTCATTTAAAAATATCGACCACTTTTCTACTTCCGGTCTGGTAACCCGTATGACAACGGATATTACCAACGTACAGATGGCATATATGATGAGTATCCGTCTTCTTGCCAGAGCGCCGATTATGATTATTTTATCATGGGTTATGACACTCGTTTTAAATAAAACGGTTGCTATGCTGTTTTTAATCGTTATCCCATTGCTTGGCGGAACACTGATATTTATTGCCAAAAGGCGCACCCGCATTTTATCAAGGTATTTGATGAATATGATGTTTTAAATAATTCCGTACAGGAAAATGTCAATGCTTCCCGTGTGGTAAAGGCATTTGTCCGTGAAGATTACGAAATTGACAAATTCCACATCATTTCCAAATATGTATACAGCCTGTTTACAAAGGCGGAAAAAATCGTTGCATGGAACTCTCCTGTCATGCAGTTTACCATGTACGTTGTTATTTTAGTCATTGTTGCGATTGGCGGAAACAGCATTGTTACCGGTACAATGCAAACCGGTGAACTGACCAGTATCATCGTCTACTCACTTCAGATTCTGATGTCCCTGATGATGGTAACTTTCGTATTCGTTATGATTATGATTGCGGAAGCTTCTACCGACCGTATCGCAGAAGTTTTAAATGAAGAACCTGAAATGCAGGATTCTGACGATGCTGTAAAGGATGTTGCAAACGGAGAAATCATTTTCGACCATGTAAACTTCAGCTATGCAGGTAAAGACGGTACTCTTTCTTTAAAAGATGTCTGCCTTCACATTCAATCCGGTCAGACAATCGGTATCATCGGTGGAACGGGAAGTGCCAAATCCACACTCGTACAGCTCATTCCAAGACTGTATGACGTAACCGGCGGCGCTGTCAAAGTCGGCGGTGTCGATGTACGCAATTACAATCTGGAAGCCCTGCGTGACCAGGTTTCCATGGTTTTACAAAAAAATGTTCTTTTCTCCGGTACTATTTATGAAAATATCCGCTGGGGAAATGAAAGTGCAACCGACGAAGAAGTACAGAATGTATGTAAACTGGCACAGGCTGACGGCTTTGTCCAGGAATTTCCAAACGGCTACAATACACAGATTGTCCAGGGCGGTAACAATGTATCCGGCGGTCAGAAACAACGCCTTTGTATTGCAAGAGCGTTGCTTAAAAAACCGAAAATCCTGATTCTGGACGATTCGACAAGTGCAGTTGATACAAAAACCGATGCGCTAATCCGTAAAGCATTCCGTGAAGAAATTCCGGATACCACAAAAATCATTATTGCACAGCGTGTTTCTTCGATTGAAGATGCCGACCAGATTATCGTGCTTGATGACGGTAAAATCACGGGTATCGGTACTTCTAAAGAACTGTTAAAGACCAATGAAATTTACAGAGAAGTTTATGAATCACAGGTAAAGGGAGGTGCTGAAAATGAGTAATGAAAAGAAAACAAAAAAGCCGTCCCGGCTTTCAAAAAATACACTCAAAACAGCCAAAAGACTGCTCAAATACGTAACCGAAACGTATAAGTTGCGTTTTGTGCTGGTATTTGTGTGCATTTTAATCAGCTCCGTTGCTTCTATTTCTGTGTCCTTGTCACTGAAATATATGCTCGATGATTTCATTATTCCGTTAATCGGACAGGAATCACCGGATTTCACAAGATTTTATCAGGCACTGGCTGTTTTAGGCTGTGTCTTTTTAATGGGTGTACTTTCTACATTTATTTATACACGAATGATGGTATACATCGGTCAGGGAGTGTTAAAGCGTGTGCGTGACGATATGTTTGAGCATATGCAGACACTGCCAATCCGCTACTTTGACCAGAATACCAACGGTTCTATCATGAGCCTTTATACGAACGATACGGATACCCTGCGCCAGATGATCAGCCAGTCGATTCCGCAGGCGCTGATGTCCTTTTTTACAATTATTGTAACGTTTATTGCCATGCTGGTGTTAAGCCCTCTGCTGACACTGCTTGCAGTTGCCGTTATCGGCATCTTAATTCTTGTAACAAAAGCTATCGGCGGAAACAGCGGTAAATACTTCGTGCGCCAGCAGGTAGCACTTGCCGACGTTACCGGATTTGTCGAAGAACGCATGAACGGTCAGCGTGTGGTAAAGGTTTTCAACCACGAAAGAAAGTCCGAAGAAGAATTTGACGCATTAAACGAAGCTTTATTTGAAAGCGCCGCAAATGCCAATAAGTACGCCAATATCATGGGACCTGTTATCGGTAACATCGGTAATCTCCAGTTCGTATTAACCGCAGTTTTAGGCGGTACGCTCTCCGTTATGGGTGTCGGCGGCATTACACTGGGTGTTATGGCTTCTTATTTACAGTTTACAAAAAGCTTTACACAGCCTTTCATGCAGGTCGCACAGCAGTTTAACTCTATCGTTATGGCGCTTGCCGGTGCAGAACGTATTTTTGCGCTGATTGATGAAACTCCGGAAGCGGATGAAGGAACGGTTACACTTGTCAATGCCACAAAGGACGACAACGGCATTCTTCATGAATGTAAGGAAAGAACCGGTATCTGGGCATGGAAGCAGACGGCTTCTGACGGCACGGCTTCTTATACCGAATTAACAGGGGATGTCCGTTTTAAGGATGTGACCTTCGGTTACAACCCGGATAAGATTATTTTAAAGGATATCAGTCTTTTTGCAAAACCGGGTCAGAAGCTTGCCTTTGTAGGTTCTACCGGTGCCGGAAAAACAACGATTACCAACCTGATTAACCGTTTTTACGATATTCAGAACGGTGAAATCCGCTATGACGGCATTGATATTACAAAGATTAAAAAAGATGACTTACGCCGTTCACTCGGTATTGTTCTTCAGGATACGCACCTCTTTACCGGTACGATTAAGGACAATATCCGCTACGGTAATCTTGATGCAACCGATGAACAGATTTACAATGCGGCAAAGCTGGCTCACGCAGACCAGTTTATCAATATGCTTCCGCACGGCTATGATACGCTGTTAAGCGGTGACGGTGAAGAATTGTCACAGGGACAGCGCCAGCTCATTTCCATTGCCCGTGCCGCTGTTGCCGACCCGCCTGTTTTAATTCTGGACGAAGCAACTTCAAGTATTGATACACGTACCGAAAGTATCGTACAGAAGGGTATGGATAACTTAATGAAGGGACGTACCGTATTTGTTATTGCGCACCGCCTTTCTACTATCCGCAACAGTAACGCAATTATCGTATTAGACCACGGTCAGATTATTGAGCGCGGCGACCACGAAGATTTGATTGCACAAAAGGGAACGTACTATCAGCTGTATACAGGAAAGCTGGAGTTATCATAAATTACCAATCCAAAATCCAATCCATGCAAAAATACCCGGACACGCTCTTTACGGACGTGTCCGGCTTTTTTTCTCTACCCACTCGTCTGCTTTTTCAACCAGCAGTGTCAGGTAACGGAATAAGGATTCTGCCGCAAATCCGAATACGATTAATAACAGCATACAGATTGCTGACAACTGGCTCATTGCAAACAGGTGATTCAGCATAATACCGCAAAACAGCAGTCCTGCGATATTGCCAAATAATATGGCATATTTCATCTTGTTAAACGGTTCACTGATTTTAATTAAAATCATAAATCCGACAACCGCCAGTAACAGTGTCGCCGCTGTCGCAATATCCGCTGACGGCAGTGAAAAGACATCGCCGCATATCACCAGCGCACCAACCACAAAGACATCGGTCAGTCCGGCTGGCAGTGCTTTTAACAAAACTTTTTTGATAAATTTCCCTTTGATTCGTTCCTTGTTTGGCTCTAATGCCAGCAAAAATCCCGGAATACCGATTGTAAACATACTAATCAATGAAATGTGTGCCGGTTCCAACGGATATGTAATCATAAATACCGCCGAGAATACCGACATCAGCAGGGAGAAGATGTTTTTTACCAAAAACAGGCTTGCCGAGCGTTCCACATTATTGACGACACGTCTGCCCTCCCAGACAACCGAAGGCATATGTGCAAAATCCGAATCCAGCAGGACAACCTGCGCCGCCTGCGAAGCCGCTTCACTGCCCGATGCCATTGCTACACTGCAATCCGCATCTTTCATGGCAAGAATATCATTGACACCGTCACCCGTCATTGCAACTGTGTGTTTATCTTTCTGGAGTGCCTGCACCAACTGCTGTTTCTGCTTTGGTGTTACCCTGCCAAAAACCGTATACTCTCTGACCGCTTCTTCAATTTTAAATTGTGAATCTAACCGCGTGGCATCAATATAATTTTGCGCCCCCTCAATGCCTGCCTGCTTTGCAATCTCCGAAACCGTTTCCGGGTTATCTCCTGAAATGACTTTAATCTGTACACCCTGTGCTTTAAAATACGCAAATGTTTCCTTTGCGTTGGCACGGATTGGATTGGACAGCACAATAAAGCCCAATGGTGTCACTTCTTCCGTCAATCCGTTTTTCAAATCCCTGCCTGCATAGCGGGCAAATATCAGCACACGGTATCCTTTCTTTGTATAAGGAAGCAGTTCCTGTTCTACCTCGGAAAAATGGGACTGCATGACAAATTCAGGCGCCCCCAGTACATAAGCACCGTCGTTAAATACAACACCGCTGTACTTTACAGCCGATGAAAACGGAAAGACTTCCACCACCTGTCTGTTTTCTGTATCTGTATTTTTATAATTGACAGCATTGTCATTTTTTCCAATATTCTGCGCCATATATGCTTTTAATGCCTGCATGGTCGCATTGTTATCCTTTGATGCCCGGACATAGTCTGCCAACAAGGCTTCCAGCTCTGTTTCATGAAACCGCGTGGACTGTTCTGCTTCATCAAACCGGCTATATTGTCCCGCTGTATGCTCATTTTTCCCTGAAAATGCGTGAATCTCTTTGACACACATGGACGGCTCTGTAATTGTTCCCGTCTTATCCACACACAGCACGTCTACTCTTGCAAGTGTTTCAATACTTTTCATATCATGCAGTAACACTTTGTTTTTTGCAAGCCGCATGGTACTTAATGCCAACGCAATTGTCGTCAGCAGATACAGTCCCTCCGGTATCATGCCAATGATTGCAGCAACGGTTGACGTGACACCTTTTTGCAAGGTTGTGTGATTGATATAAAAACTCTGGTAAAATAAAATAATGCTAATCGGAATAATTATAATACCAACCCATTTGACAATCTGGTTAATCGAGCGCACCATTTCTGACTGCTCTCCACTACCCATGGATTTTGCCTGTGTCGCAAGTCTTGAAATATACGAATCCTTTCCCACTTTATCAAGCCGTGCGTAACATTCTCCCGCAACCACAAAACTGCCTGATAACAGCGGCATGCCTGACTTTTTTTCAACTTCATCGGCTTCGCCTGTCAGAAGCGATTCATTGACCTGCACATTTCCCTCAAGCACTGTCGCATCGGCACAAATCTGATCGCCCGCGCGTAGTACCACAATATCGTCTTTTACCAGTTCTTCCGATAAAATCTGCTTTTGCATGCCTTCTCTTAATACGGTTGCATGCGGCGCGTTTAACAGATTCATTTTATCCAGAATCTTCTTTGCACGCAGTTCCTGTACAATGCCAATCAGCGTATTTCCGATAACAATCGGCAGAAATGTCAGATTCCGGTATGATTTTACGCATAGCAGCAATATTGAAATAATTAAAAATATTAAATTAAAATATGTAAATGCATTGGAAAAAATTATTTCTTTGATAGATTTATCCGTCGTCGTATCGGCACGGTTATCCAGTCCCTGTTCTACCCTGAGTGCCGCTTCCTGTTCGGTCAGACCTTTAAGTTCTTTTACCGGCTCATTTGTTTTATCGCTCATTTTATCCCCCATGTCGTCACCTCGTTATTTATCACATATTTTTATTATAATCCGCCGCTTTCTCTGTTGGTATCAAAAAATTTATGAAATTTATTAAAATTGTATGCCAATTCTTACCATTTTACATATGGTTTTTTCTGGAAATTTTTACAGAAAATGAAAGCTATCCACCTTAAATACGATATGCCGCAAAATATGCCAAAAAAGGGACCGGCACTTCATTTTGTGCCGGTCCCGTAAAATTACATATTATCTTTTAAAATATCGTGGTCACGCAGTAATTTTTCAATGACATTGCCTTTTACAAGCTTTAACAAAGGCTTCTTTAAGGCATTGAGTGGTCCAGGCAGCTGAATTTCAAGCGGAGATTTTCCGTCCATCAGCTTTACGGAGCTGTCAAGCAATTCACGGACATCGTAAACACTGCCCCATACTTCCGGTACGCCACGGTCAACACCGAGCAGTCCGTAAACCGCTTCCATTGCCGTTCTTACAGAATACTCTGTTGTAAATACAGTATCTCTTGGTGTATCCGCAAACTGTCCGAGGAATGCAAAGTTTACACAGCCGTCCGGAATAACGTCCGGTCTGTCTCCCTTGGTTCTTGGCATAAAGAATGCTGTAATATACGGCATCATTGTCGGTACGCAGACTGCACTGTTTTCAGCGAGGTCTTCGATTTCCTCAACCGGCACACCTAAGTGATACAGCCATTCTTCTGTGATTTCCTTACCGGTACACTCTTTCATCGGCTTTTTAACATAATCGCCCGGTACATCGGTAAACAGTCCATATACCCATACGCAGACCTTATCTTTATCCTGATCCTTAAACTGTCCCTGTCTGTTAATCGTCCAGCTCAACAGCCATTTAGAATCCTGACAGCTTACAATACCGCCTGTTACAACTTTTCCGCTCTTTGGGTCTCTCTTGCAAATCTTTGTGATATACGGAATAATCTTATCATCAAGTGTTGTAACCGTTGCAGATTCCCAGTTCGTCTTTGCTACATCTGAACAGAACTTTTCAGGATGTCGAATGACGGGTCCTGCTGCAATATTTTTCCAAAGGCTCCAGCAGCCGCTTGTGCACTTCTGCATCACCGTTTGGTGCATGGTTCTGGTCGCCGTAAATCGTTCCCTCCGTACAGCTTCCGTTTGTAACAAATACAAGGTCATTTTCAGTCAGGACAATGCCCTTTTCAACGCCTTTTCCTTACACTCAATCGCCGTTGCAATCTTTTGCCGTCCTTATGCTCAAAATAACATTTGTTACTTCTGTATTAAAACGGAATTCTACGCCGGCATCTTCAGATATTTCTTCATCGGTAGAATCAGGGATTCATACTGATTGTATTTTGTAAATTTTAACGCACTGAAATCAGGCAGACCTGCGATATGATGAATAAAACGCTGGAAATACAGCTTCATTTCAATGCACTGTGCCAGTTTTCAAATGCAAACATCGTTCTCCAGTATAACCAGAATGTCGAATCAAACACTTCGTCATCAAAACATCTTCAATCGTCTTGTCGTATAAATCTTCGTCCTTGGTAAAGAGCTTCATAATTTCCATACAACCCTTCTGGCTTAAATTAAATTTGCCGTCTGTATGGGCATCCTGTCCACGGTTTACCGTTGCACGGCATAATGAATAGTTCGGGTCTTTTTTGTTGAGCCAGTAATATTCGTCCAGCACGGAAACGCCCGGTGTTTCAATTGATGGAATACTGCGGAATAAATCCCACAGGCACTCAAAATGATTTTCCATTTCACGGCCGCCGCGCATTACATAACCGCGGGAAGCATCGTAAATACGCACCGCCTGCAATGTCCATAGCTTCTAAAATGTGAATGTTTTTCCGGCATCTGTCCGTCACGTACAAGGAAACACGCCGCCGCAAGTGAAGCCAGCCCTGCCTGCACAAGGTATGCATGCTTATCGTCAACACCTTCCGGTTTTTCCGGACGGGCAAATCTTCGTAGTTGCCGTTGCTGTAATAAATACCTTTGCTGTTTTTTCATACTTACCGCGTTCTGTATTGCGGTACTCGTTTCGTTCCTGTGTTTCGTCTGCCTTTTTCCTGTCTGTCCGTTTTTGCCTGCTTGTTTCACTCGCCTTGCATATATAATGCGTGCTCCTGCGCCGACTACGATTGCAGATGCAACACCCAGTTTTGATTTTTTTGCATAATGACTGCCACCTTTCTGAATTCTCTAAAATTTATTATGAACGTTCCTGATGGTTTTATCATAAAGAATCGGCAAATCTTTTTCAATTTACAAAATCGTAAATTTGATTAAATTTTTATCAAATGCGGAAAGTTGTAAGGTTTTTATTTGCAAAATTATGAATCGAATTGGTGATACTGCCGTCCAGTGTAGCACTCATTCTGTCTGTAATCTCTGTGTAATCCTCTTTCATTCCCTTGCCAATCCAGTCAAGCATGACACCGACAAAGCCATATTTATAAAAATCGGCAATAAAACTTTTTTCTTCTTCGGTAATGCCAAGTCCTTTGGATTTTTCCTCCACGACACCCATAAGCAGATTGTGTGTCAGCATAAACAGATAATTTTCAATCTGTTCCCGGCTCAATGCCCTGTACGCATTCATGATAAACGGCTTATTTTCAAGAACCGCCTCAAATATCTGCTTTAATCCCTCATGCCATGTGTCGTATGTCTTTTTCCCCTGCAATGCCCGCGTTGCATCTTCCATGCAGGACCATTCCACCAAATCATAAATATCCTTAAAATGATAATAAAATGCCATGCGGCTGATTCCGCAATCATCTGTCAAATCGCTGATTGTTATTTTATCCAGCGGCTTCTTTAAAAGCATCTGCTTGAGTGAATTTTCCAATGCACGTTTGGTTGTGTTTGACATAGCTGGCTCCTTTTGCATCATAATTTACTTTTTACACTCATTATAACAGAACTCCCCACAAAAATCACCCGCATTTTCCCCACCGTAAAAAACGGTTCTAACCCCCCACCCTTACCAAATCGTCAAAAAAACAGCCCGCATACACCCACCGGATATTTCCCCCCGGCAGGCGCATACAGGCTGCTTTGCCACTTATTTACTTTGCCGCCAGCTCCAACATTCTCTTTAACGGCTTTGCGGCTGCTTCCAATATATCCTGCGGAACTTCAACGTATGGCTGCATTTTTTCAAGTGCTTCTTCGACACGCTCTAATGTCACTTTCTTCATATTCGGACAGAACTGTCTGTGTCCGACTGAATAAAATTTCTTTTCAGGGTTCTTCTGCTGTAACTCAAAGAACACACCCATTTCCGTGCAGATAATAAAACGGTCGGCATCACTCTTTGTCGCGTAATCAATAATTTCCGATGTACTGCCTACAAAATCCGAAAGTTCGATAACATCTTCCGTACATTCCGGGTGCGTAAGCACCAGTGCTTCAGGATGCGCTTCCTTTGCTGCCTTTACATTTTCTGCATAAATACTCTTATGTACATGACAAAAACCGTCATGGAAGATAAAATGCTTTTCCGGCAGCTGTTTTGCCACATATCTGCCTAAATTGTTATCCGGCACAAAAAAGATATTCTGCTCCGGAAGATTTTTTACAACCTTCACGGCATTGGATGATGTCACACAGACATCGGACACTGCCTTAATTTCTGCGGTTGAATTGACATAACAGACTACGGCAACGTCAGGATTTTCTTTTCTGATCTGTTCTATCTGTTCTACCGTAACCATATGTGCCATTGGGCAGTCTGCGTGGGCATCTGCCATTACCACGTTCTTTTCCGGATTTAAAATTTTGGCACTTTCGCCCATGAAGGATACACCGCAGAACAAAATATTCTGCTGTGTAACCTGTGTGGCAACCTTACTTAAATAAAACGAATCTCCTACATAATCCGCAATTTCCTGTACTGCACCGTCCACATAATAATGGGCCAGAATGACAACATCTTTTCCTTTTGCATTTTCTTTATTTTTCAATTCTGTTTTTCATGAGTTTTTCTGCGGCTCCTTAGCGGTTAAATAACTGTGTTGATAAATATCTGTCACCTGAATCCGGTAATAATGCAACGATTGTCTTACCCTTATTTTCCGGTCTTGCGGCTAAAATAGAAGCCGCCTTTAAAGCTGCACCTGATGAAATACCGACAAGAATACCTTCGCTGACTGCAAATCTTCTGCCCTCATCAAACGCATCTTCGTTTTCGATTGTGATAATTTCATCATATACATTTGTGTTTAACACTTCCGGAACAAAGCCTGCGCCGATTCCCTGAATCTTGTGAGGACCTGCTGTACCTGTTGAAAGTACCGGGCTGGATGCCGGTTCTACAGCAACAATCTTTACATCAGGATTCTGTGATTTTAAGTATTCGCCGACACCTGTGATTGTTCCGCCTGTACCGACACCTGCTACAAAAATGTCAACCTTGCCGTCTGTCTGTTCCCAGATTTCCGGTCCTGTTGTTGCCTTATGAGCCGCCGGATTTGCCTTATTGACAAACTGTCCTAAAATAACAGCACCCGGAATGGAATCTCTTAATTCTTCTGCCTTTGCGATAGCGCCCTTCATGCCCTTTGCGCCTTCTGTCAGCACCAGTTCGGCACCATAAGCCTTTAACAGGTTTCTTCTTTCTACGCTCATTGTTTCAGGCAGTGTAAGGATTGCCTTATAACCCTTTGCTGCCGCAACAGCCGCAAGACCGATACCGGTATTACCTGATGTCGGTTCAATGATTGTTGCACCCGGCTTTAAAATACCGTTCTTTTCTGCATCTTCAATCATTGCCAGTGCGATACGGTCCTTTACGGAACCTGCCGGATTCAGATATTCCAGCTTTACTAAAACATCTGCCTGCTCTGCTCCAACGTTTTTTGCATATCTTGACGCTCTTAATAACGGTGTTTTTCCAACTAATTCTAATGCGCTTTCTGTTATTTTACCCATATCAATTTCCTCTCTTTTCTTATATCATATATGTTTAGTAGGATTACTGTGAATTAATAGTACCTCGAATATATCCATTTGTCAAGCAGCAATTTCTGTTTTTTACATTTTCTCCGTATCACGCAAAAACAGGACAGCAATCGTAGGTTGATTGCTGTCCTGTTATGCTGCTTCTTTTTCAATAATTTCAAAACCAGTAATTTTTATTACTGTCTTTTACAATGTAATCATAACATAGAAATTATGCTTTTGTAATTATCTACATATAAAAATTTTCAATAATGTATATACTATTATATGCACATTTTAAAAATAAATGTCTATTTTCAAGGCTTTACCCAAACACCTCCAGCAGTTCCTCCGGTGTTGCCACAATTTCATCTGCGCCTGCTTCTTCAAGTTCGCCCGGCTTTGCAAATCCAAAACGCACGCCGACCGACTCAATCTTACACTTCTTTGCACCTTCAATATCATGCACGCGGTCGCCAATCATTACCGAATCGGCTTCAATTTCCGCCATGTCCTGCTCCGGGTGCTTTTGTGCAATGCGTCTTAACACTTCCGCAATGACATCTGCCTTGTACTTAAGTTCTCCGTTCATGCCACTGCCCACTTCAATCTCAAAATACTGTGCCAGATGAAAATGCTTTGTAATACGCAGTGCAAATTCTTCCGGCTTAGATGTTGCCAGCGCCATGACATAGCCGCGCTTCTTTAATTCCTCTAAAACTTCCGGGATTCCCGCAATCACTTCGTTTTCAAAAATTCCCGTGTCACGGAAACGCTCTCTGTACTTAGCCACACCGATTTGCGCCTGCTCTAAGCTTAAACCGTGATAACGCTGAAAGCTGTCGATTAACGGCGGTCCGATATAACACTCCAGCTTGTCTAAATCCGGTTCGTCAATGCCCAGTGATTTCAGTGCGTACTGCACACATCTAGTAATGCCAAGCTTAGAATCGGTCAGTGTTCCGTCTAAGTCAAATAATAAATACTTCTTCTGCATTTCTACTCCAATTCTTCATATCCATAAATATATCTGTCACACAATTTTTTAATTTCTTCCTGCTCCTGCGCGGATGCCGCATCATACACGGCAACCGTATAAAATCCGCCTTTTTTTGCGCCCTGCACTGCCTTTAAAATGTCTTCAAACACGATACAGTGTGCCGTATCCGTCTGACAGCGTAAAGCTGCCAGTTCATAGACATCGGGATATCCCTTGCCACGCTCTACCTCATGCGTTTCCGTAAAGCTGTCAAACAAATCATAGATGCCGTTGCGTTTTAAGCATTTTTCAAACAGCGTATGCGTAGACGAGGTTGCCACCGTCAATTTCATGCCCTGTGCCTTTAATTTCCTTAAAAAGGCATCGGCGCCCGGTTTTAACATAATCACATTATCATACTGATCCTGTGCCATTTCATGCCACTCTGCTGCAATATCCTCTGCATTTTCATTCAGATGAAAGCGTTCAATGACATATTTTGAACCAGTAATAAAATTGTGGTTACGGATTTCCTGCATATAATCTGCCGGAACGACGATTCCACGTTTTGCAAGAAAATCAATATCAATCTTTTCCCACACCCACGTAGAATCAAGCAGTGTTCCGTCCAAATCAAAAATTGCACACCGATAATTTCCCAAATCCAGTTTCACTTTGCCATGATCCTTTCTTATTCTGAAAGCATTTTAATTCTGTTTTTGATATTGTTTACACTCATATTGTCTGTGTAACCGGTAATCAGCTCGTTATACTTCTGCGAAAGAAGCTGGTTTGCAATCGTTGTATTGTTGCTTTCATCATAACTGCGGCTGATAAAATATGCCACAATGTAAGCTGAATTGTCTGTATCTTCAATGACCGTTACTTCACCGGCTTTTCTGTCCTGTGTAAATAACCAGTCTGCAAGCGATGAATTGGTTACGGAAGATTTTTTTGCACTCTTGCTTAAAGAAGCTGTTTCGTCTGCATATTTTTCCTTATCTTCATCGGTTGAGGCATACTGGGTACATGCCTGTGCAAAGGAAGCTTCATCTGTTACAGCCGCCGCCATGGCATCTGCTTTCGTCTTTGCCGCCGCCAGACTTGCCGTATCACCGGCTGTTTCTGCCGTAATTGTAAATGAGCGGTAATCTACCGTATCGTAGTTATCCTTATTTTCGGCATAATAAGCTGCTACTTCATCATCGGTTGCCGCCAGTGTTGTCTGTAATTCTTTCTGATAAGCCGCCGCTTTTAAATATTTCTCTACATACGGCTTAATACTGCTTTCTGTTGCATGACTGCCAAACAGCTCCTTATAGGCTTCCCCTACACTGATACTGTTGCTGTCTGCTTCGGATGCAATATTTTCAATAAAACTGTTATAATCATCTTCCAGCGTATTATATGTAAAACCGGCATCGTCCGCTGCCTTGTTTAACGCCTTAAATTCCTTGATTTTCGTAACTGCCGTATTGGCAAAATAGTCATACCATGTGTTATCTGATGAAGCGTATTTCTGGCTTGCATCGGATTTACCTGTATCATATCCCATATAAGATGTGAAATAAGATGCGTATGTCATTGTGCCGTATAAAGAAGAATTTAACAAATCTGATTTTGCCACGCCGTAGTAAAAGTCAAATTCAATCTGGCTGACCGGTGTATTATCGACTTCGATAAATTTCTTATGCACCTTTGTATAATTGGATACCGCAACACACACTGCTATCACGATAATTGCCGCTGCCGCCGCAATGCAGGCAAATACGGTTATTTTTTTATCCCGCTCTGCCTTGCGCTGTGCTTCTTTTCGTTTCTGTACTTTCTTGTCATACTTGGTCACTACTTTTTGTTCCTGCTGGTTTTGTGGCCGGTTGTTCTTTGCCATTTTTCATGTCCTCCATTCATGCGGTCTTCTGCCGCTCTTTTCATAGTAAATTAAAAATGATATTCTTCCCGGATATCATCTAACTGCTTTATCCATAACTGCACCGCTGCATCACTTGGCATACGCAAATCACCTCTCGGCGAAACGGCGACACTGCCCACCTTTGGACCGTCCGGCAGACACGAGCGTTTAAACTGCTGTGCAAAAAAGCGCCATACAAATGTCCGAAGCCACTTATAAATTACCTCTGGCGCATATTCACCGTCAAATGCAATTTTTGCAATACGAAACAGCTTCTTAGGCTGTACCCCGAAACGCAGCATATGATACAGATAAAAGTCATGTAATTCATACGGACCGACCAAATCTTCGGTCTTCTGCGCAATCGTTCCGTCTTCCTGCGGCGGAAGCAGTTCCGGACTGACCGGTGTGTCTAAAATATCAAGCAATGTATCAGACAATTCCTTATCCTTACAGTTATCCGCATAATACCGTACCAAATGACGCACAAGTGTCTTTGGAATTGAAACATTGACACCGTACATCGACATATGGTCGCCATTATATGTTGCCCAGCCGAGTGCCAGCTCGGACATATCGCCGGTTCCGATAACCATGCCGTTTGTCTGGTTTGCAATATCCATTAAAATCTGTGTACGCTCTCTTGCCTGTCCGTTTTCATAGGTTACATTGTGCAGGCTCTCATCGTGTCCGATATCCGCAAAATGCTGATGTACCGCCGCTTTGATATTAATTTCACGAAGTGTACAGGACAGTCTTTTCGTCAATGTCACTGCATTGCCATACGTTCTGTCTGTTGTACCAAAGCACGGCATTGTCACGCACGTAATACCGCTTCTGCCCAGCCCCAGCAAATCAAATGCACGTACGGTTACAAGCAGTGCCAGTGTGGAATCCAGTCCGCCGGAAATACCGATAACGGCACTCTTGCACTTTGTATGCTCCAGACGTTTTTTCAATCCGTATGTCTGAATATCTAAAATTTCCTCACATCGGCTGTTACGTTCCGCTATATCTGACGGCACAAACGGCGCTTTGTCAAAATACCGGATTAAATCCAAATCCTCCACGACCGTTTCAAATTCCGTCACCGTATAGCCGGAACAGTCTGTATCCACCGTAAATGTAGACATTCTTCTTCTTTCAAATGCAATTCTTTCCAAATCAATATCGGCATACACATTCTGATTGGCAAATTTCTCTGCCTCTGAAAGCAGTGTGCCGTTTTCCGCTATCAGGTTGTGTCCGCTAAAGACAATATCCTGCGTGGATTCGCCCTCGCCTGCACTCGAATAAATGTAGGCACTCACCAGTCTTGCCGACTCGCCCTTTACCAGTTCCCTGCGGTATGATGCCTTGCCAATCGTTTCATTGCTGGCAGAACAGTTTACAAGCACCGTTGCGCCGTGCATGGCATGTGCCGTTACCGGCGGATTCGGTGTCCACAAATCCTCACAGATTTCTGCCGCAATTACAAAATTCTTCATATTTTTGCATACAAATAACTGATTCATGCCAAACGGAACACGCTGTCCCGATATTTCAACCGTTACACACGTTTCAAAGCCCGGTGTAAACTGTCTTCTTTCATAAAATTCACCGTAGTTTGGCAGGAATTTCTTCGGCACAAGCCCCAATAATTTTCCGCCACAGAAAACTGCCGCCACATTGTAGAGTTTTCCCGCATAAGTAAACGGAAGTCCGACTACATTGACCATGCCCGGCATTTCTTTCGATGATGCAACCAGTTTTTCCAAGCCCTCTAATGCACCGTTTATCAATACTTCCTGTAAAAATAAATCATTGCAGGTATATCCCGTCAGACACATTTCCGGAAATACGGCAACCTTCGCCTTTTTTGCAAATGCCTCCTTCATGCCTTCTAATACCTGCTGTGTATTATATTCGCAGTCCGCCACCCGGATAACCGGTGTCAGCGCCGCTGCTCTTACATATCCATGCTTCATAAAGCACCTTCCTCATTTCTGCAATCCTATATTCGCTGTCTGTTCATGCCGCACAGCACTTCCTTCCGATTTCCTCCGGTACAGCGCACGACATGCTCACAGTATATCATATCTCATGCCCTGATGTCTACAAATCCGCACCGCCTGTCCAGCACCAAAACTGTTCTGACACTAAAATCACAATGATAAGTGCCATGTTCCCAACGGCAAAAGACATGAGCTTTACGAAAAACTCATGTCTTTTACAACTCGTCTATGATACTGCCTATCTTGGCATTGTCTGTTCCAGCGTGGAATCGGTCATCTGCTCCTCGGCATTTCCGCTAAACAAATCCTCCACACCGCGTCCGGCATCTTCTAAAATTGTACCGGCTTCCGTAACCGCATCCTTCACACCGGTTGCCGCATCAGTTACAATTTCTTCAATCACACCGGTTGACTCATGGTTGTTTCCTGAATCAGTATTACTCCCGGTTTCTTCATTTTTTTCATTTCCGCACGCCACAAGTACGCCCATACTCAGTACAAGCAGTAACCCGACCAGTGCCAGTTTACATTTTTTCATAAGAACCTCCACACGTTAAAAGATTTCTTCTACAGTATGGACATCTTTTTGAAAATTTATACCGTTTCCTTTAAATGTCTGCTTAAATATTTGTACAAAACAAATGTCACTACGCCGTCAATCACTGATTTTATCAAATTAAACGGTGCAACTGCCAGTGCAACAAACGAAAAAAGATTGTGGATTGAACCGTTAATCTTACTGCCCATTTCAATAAATGCCGAAACCGGCATACCGTATAACTGCGAATATTTCGGCAGCAGATAAAAGGCATTTAACAGTGTTCCGCTGATAATTAAAATAACACCGCCTGCTATCAGTGATACAACCGCCATTTTTTTCGTTTTATGTAAATGATAAATCACTGCCGCCGGTACAACATACGCACAGCCTAAGATGAAATTTGCAAAATCCCCGACAAATGCCGTGGTCGTTCCTTTCAGACACATATGCAGTAACACTTTGACGGCTTCAATAATGACACCCGCACACGGTCCTAATAAAAATGAACCGATTAAAACCGGAACTTCACTGAAATCCAGCTTATAAAATCCCGGCGCTAAAAATACCAGCGGGAAATCAAAATACATCAATACCACTGCCACCGCAGAAAGCATTGCCATAATCACCAGCTTGTTGACCTTCGTCTTTTCCGATGAAAATTTGACATGAGTTTTCTTTTCAATCAGCTTCTCGCAGCCAAATGCCACAAAATATGCCATCACAACCATGATTAACGATATCACAATAAAATATACGGTATCTTTCATAACCACGCTCCTACTGCTTCTACAGCCTTTTTAATTTCTTCCGGCGGAAGTACCAACGCAAAACGCACATGACCTTCGCCCTCGCTTCCGAATGCACTGCCCGGCGTGCAAAGCACCCCTGTATTTTCCAGTAAATCCATGCAGAACTTTTCTGATGAGGTATATCCCTTTGGAAGCGGCGCCCATACAAACATCGTACCTTCTGAATACGGAACCTGCCAGCCGATGCCGTTTAAACCGCCGCACAGCGCATCCCTGCGCTCTTCATAAGCCGCACACTGCTTTCTTACTCCGTCCTGTGGACCTGTCAGTGCAGCAACAGCCGCCTTCTGCACAATAAAGCTCGTTCCGTAGTCAAACTGTGAACGGACTGTCTTAAACTTCTGAATCAGCTCTTTATTTCCCAATGCAAAGGAAATGCGGATTCCCGTCAGATTATAGGTCTTTGACAGCGAATTAAATTCAATGCCGACCTCTTTAGCTCCCGGCACGGAAAGGAATGAAAATCCCGTTCTGCCGTCATATTCAATCTCTGAATACGCATTATCATGAATAATTGCAATATTATACTTCTTTGCAAATGCAATAATCTTTTCGTAATCTGCCTTTTCAATACAGGTGCAGGTCGGATTGAGCGGATAAGAAACCACCATCATCTTTGCTTTTTTTGCAAGTTCCTCCGGAATCTTATCCAATGCCGGCGCGTAATGGTTTGTCTTATCTAACTCATAACACGCAATCTTCGCATCGTTTAAAAAAGGACCCGCTTCAAATACCGGATAGCCGGGATTCGGCACTAAAACCACATCACCGGGGTCGCACAGTGTCAGTGCGACATGGGCAAAGCCCTCCTGCGAGCCTGCCAGTGATAAAATCTCATCATCCTGCAAGGTAACACCGTAGCGGTTCTGATACCAGCCCTCTACAGCCGATAACAGCTCCCCGGTATCTCCCAGCGAATACTTGTATTCCTCCGGATTTTTTGCCGCTTCACTGACTACGTCCAATACATGCTGTGCCGGCGGAAAGTCCGGTGTTCCTACAGACATATTGTATATCTTTTTTCCACTTTCTATGAGCGCCTGTCTTTTTTCATTTAAAATGTTAAAAATATTGGGCTGAAAGCTTTCCGCTCTTTTAGAAAACTGAAATTCCATAACCTTATCTCCATTCCTACAATCATTTTCCTCAAAAACCAATTATCCAACATCAAGCAAAGCTTGATGTGTGAAAAATGCCGCACGGAAACTTTTAAAAATTTCCGTGCAGCCTGTTATTTTTTATTTTGTTTCAGGAAAATGTGTGTAATCCGTAATATCCGCAACGCTGACTTCCAGTACGCGGTGACCGTTTAACAGCTTGTTCTGAATTGTGAAAAATGCAACAATCATGCGGATTTCTCCGGTCTTTGATACAACCTCATGACGATAGCAGGCATATTTTTTCTCAATAAACTGCTCTCTTAATTCTGCAATAATTTCACTGTATTCTAAATCCGGTACAAACTGCTTAAATACCAGACCATTCTTTACATCGTCTTCTGTGTAGCCTAACAGCTTTGTAAATCCGTCATCGATTTTAATAATCTTACCGCTGCGCATTTCTGTTGAAAACTGTGCATATGGAATTGCATGCATCTTTTTTGCTGACATAACAACCTCTTTTCTGCCGTTTGCACGGCGTTTGCTTATACTTTCAGTAACTATTTTTAGTATATCAGCCGTATGCTTATTTGACAAGTGTCTTTAAACGTTCCTGTACCTGTGCAAGCATCTGTGTATACTTTTCAAGCTTTGCTTTTTCTTCGTCAATCTTTGCCTGTGGTGCTTTGGATGTAAACTTCTCATTGTTTAACATACCGTTACATCTTGCGATTTCACCGTTTAACTTCTTTTCTTCCTTCTGTAAACGTTCAATCTCTTTGTCGATGTCTACAAGCTCTGCAAACGGAATGTAGATAACTGCATCCGGGATAACCGTTGATACGGCATCATCCGGGATTCCGCTCTTATCCTGCTGAATAACCACTTCACTGGCATAACCGAGTGTTGCAAAGAAGACTTTACCGTTTTCAAAAATATCACGAATCTTCGCATCTTCGGATACAACAAATACCTTTGCCTTACGGCTCGGTGCAACATTCATTTCCGCACGGACATTTCTGATATTACGTACTGCCTGCTTAATGGTTTCGATTGCATTTTCATCTTCCGCAAAATTAAATGCTTCTGAATATACCGGCCATGCAGAAATCATAATAGATTCTTCTTCGTCCTGAATATTGCAGAAAATTTCTTCCGTAATAAACGGCATATATGGATGAAGCAGCTTTAATGCATCAATCAGTACCTTCTTTAATGTCCAGATAGCTGCCTTCTTTGTGGTATCTTCATCATTGTACAGACGTGGTTTTACCATTTCGATATACCAGTCGCAGAATTCTTCCCAGATAAAATCATTTAACTTTGCAACAGCAATACCAAGTTCGTATTTCTCCATATTATCCGTTACTTCCTGAATTAAATTGTTCATTTTAGAAAGAATCCACTTATCTGCCGCCGTTAAATTCTCCGGCTGTGCATCGGTTGCCTTTACTTTATTATCCGGGTCATTCATCATAATGAAACGGGAAGCATTCCATACTTTATTTGCAAAGTTACGGCTCGCTTCAACTCTTTCCCAGTAGAAACGCATATCGTTACCCGGTGCATTTCCTGTAATCAATGTGTAACGGAGCGCATCTGCACCGTACTTATCAATAACTTCCAGCGGGTCAATACCGTTTCCTAAAGACTTACTCATCTTTCTGCCCTGTGAATCTCTTACAAGACCGTGGAATAATACTTTACCAAATGGCTTTTTGCCCATATGTTCATATCCTGAGAAAATCATACGGATTACCCAGAAGAAAATGATATCATAACCGGTTACAAGTACGTCTGTCGGATAGAAATATTCCAGTTCCGGTGTCTTATCCGGCCAGCCCAGTGTTGAGAACGGCCACAATGCAGATGAGAACCATGTATCCAGTGTATCCGGGTCCTGCTCTACATTTTTACTGCCGCACTTCGGGCAGGTGCATACTGCTTCTCTTGAAACTGTCATCTCGCCGCAGTCCTTGCAATAATATGCCGGGATTCTGTGTCCCCACCAGAGCTGTCTTGAAATACACCAGTCCCTGATATTGTCTGTCCAGTTAAAATAAGTCTTGTCCATAGAAGCCGGCATTAATTCGATATCGCCGTTTTTTACGCCCTCTACGGCAGGCTTAATCAGCTCGTCCATTTTAACGAACCACTGCTGTTTAATCATCGGTTCAACCGTTGTCTTACATCTGTCGTGTGTACCTACATTGTGTACATGGTCTTCTACACGAACCAGTAACCCCTGTGCGTCCAGGTCTGCCACCATAGCTTTTCTGGCTTCATATCTGTCCATGCCTGCGTACTTGCCGCCGAGATTATTAATGGTTGCATCATCATTTAAAATGTTAATCTCCGGAAGGTTGTGGCGCTTACCGACTTCAAAGTCGTTCGGGTCATGTGCCGGTGTAATCTTTACGACACCTGTACCAAATTCCATATCAACATATTCATCTGCAATAATCGGAATCTGTCTGTCTGTTAAAGGCAGTTCAACCATTTTGCCGACTAAATCCTTGTAACGGTCATCGTTTGGATTTACAGCCAGCGCACTGTCACCGAGCAGTGTTTCCGGTCTGGTCGTTGCGATTTCAACAAATCTGCCTTCTTCGCCAACTACCGGATAATTGATGTGCCAGAAATGTCCTGCCTGTTCCTCATGTTCTACTTCTGCATCAGAAATGGAAGTATTACATACCGGACACCAGTTGACAATACGGGACCCCTTGTAAATCAGTCCTTTTTCGTATAATTTAATAAATACTTCCTGTACAGCCTTTGAACAGCCCTCATCCATTGTAAAACGTTCTCTGTCCCAGTCGCAGGAAGAACCGATTTTTCTTAACTGGCTTGTAATCGTACCGCCGTATTCTTTTTTCCATTCCCATGTTCTTTTTAAGAAGCCCTCTCTGCCGAGTTCATGCTTATCAATTCCTTCATCTTTTAAGGCATTGGTAACTTTTACTTCGGTAGAAATACTTGCATGGTCTGTGCCCGGAACCCAGAGTGCTTCATAACCCTGCATTCTCTTAAAACGAATCAGGATATCCTGCATTGTGTTATCGAGTGCATGTCCCATATGCAGCTTACCTGTAATGTTTGGAGGCGGCATAACAATTGTAAATGGTTTCTTGTCACGGTTTACTTCAGCATGGAAATACTTCTTATCCAGCCATTTCTGATACAGTCTTTCCTCAATTTCGGAAGGATTGTAATTCTTCTCTAATTCTTTGCTCATGGGTTTAAAATCCTTTCTTTGTAACTTTTTACAAAAACGCCCTTTACAGCGTCTTTCGTTGCTGCAAAGGGCGTATATAACGCGGTACCACCTTTGTTCAATCATGCGGCTGTTTCTGATATAACACCTACTATTATATAGAAGAAACGCATAATCCTCATTCTCCTTTAACGCAGGATACGTCACTACCTACTTTCCAGACCATGCCGCTTGTGCCGTCTGTGTTCAGCTGTGCTGCTCCAAAGCTACCTTCAACAGTTCTGATCCGAAACCACCTTCCAGCCCGTGAATGGTTCTCTCTTACGGCAGAAGCCTGTCTACTCCTCTTTTTCCTCGCATTTATCTCATTGCTTTCTATCATAATATGAAGTTTAAAAAAATGCAAGCAAATCGGGGAAAAAATAAAATTATTTGTTTTCTATTGCTCAGATTACAATCCGCTTTAAAGCCTGCCTGCGCACTTTATAATCCGGCAGAACCTTTTCCACCTCTGCCCAGAATAACTTAGAATGATTCATCTGCCGCCTATGCGCCAGTTCATGCACAATAACATAATCCCGCAGTTCCTCAGGCAGAAAAAAGAGCCTGTAATTGAAATTCAAATTGCCCTTACTGCTACAGCTTCCCCAGCGGGTCTGTTGGTTGCGAATCGCAATTCTTCCATAGGTGACATTCATCTGCGCCGCATATTTTTTTGTCTTTGTTTCAAATTCCAGCTTCATCTGTTCTATCTGGTTTTGTGTGAGTTCCTGTGGTGCCGGAATCCGGTAAGCCGACTTTTGCTGCTGCCTTTGCTTATCTTCGGACAGCTTTTTTATAATCCAATCCGTGTGCTTTGCCACGAAACGCTCGGTTTCCCGCTCCGGCAGTCGGTTCGGCACACGCACCGTCACTTTCCCGTCCCGCACCTCAAGCCCCAGTGTCCTGCGGGCGGAGTGGATGATTGTGTAGGGAATGGGCGGGGTGATGTCTGGAATGTAGTGGGTGGTGGTCATAGGGTTACCTTTCCTCAATTCTATTTTTGTTTTATCTAACTTTCCATATTTTTCATCAATTTATCAAAATCGCTTTCATAAAGAGAATCTTGTATTACTCTGTATTTTTCAAATTCACTTTCTGCAAACTCTTTTGCTATCGCGGCAGTTATTTTTCCTTTATCCTGCAATACTTCTGCATCATTAAATCTTAAAAACGCATCAAGCTTTGTCTTCCAATCTTCCATTGTCATCGGAATATGTCTTCTTGCCTGTCTGGTTGCATAATCAAGATACATTGTTACAATCTCATTTAATTCTGCAAGTTCTTCTTTTTGCAAATAGTTTTTGGCAACCGTTACGTCCGTCTTCACGATTTTTCCGTCTGGCGCATTTTTCCATGATGTAAGTCCCATATGTTCTTTATTGTGGTTTGCCCTGGCAACTATCACCTCTGCCGCCGTATTGCCATGAACAGCATAATGCATTTTATTTTGTACTGTTGCATAAAATTCTCTAGTCACCTGCGAGTTTTTATCATAATCAACCGCTGTTGCATAAATATCTGTAATTTTCTGATAAAATCTTCTTTCACTTGCCCTGATTTCCTGAATTTCAGCAATAAGATGTTCAAAGTAATCCTCATCAAAAATCTGTCCGTTAATCAATCTGCTTTTATCCAGCACATATCCCTGCTTTGTAAATGTTTCAAGTACCTTTGTTGCCCATGTTCTAAACTGAACAGCCCGTTCAGAATTAATACGATATCCAACTGCAATAATAGCTGCCAAAGAATAAAACTTGTATTGGTATATTTTTCCATCGTCAGCAGTTTGTGCAAATTTTGCACAAACTGAATTTTCATCCAATTCTTTTTCTTCAAAAACATTCTTTAAATGCTTCGTAACAACACTTCTGTCTACATCAAAAAGCTGCGATATAGCTTTTTGTGTCAGCCATACATCATGATTCTGTACTCTGACCTCTATTCCGTCTTCTCCTGCATCACGGGTAAATACAAGAAAATCAACTGTACTATTTCTTATTTGTAATTCTTTCCCCATAAAACTGTCCTTTCTATAGTTTCAAACTTCTTCATAAATAATAACCCCGTCCCTTTCTATTTCCTGCAACAAATCTTTCGATATATTTTTCCTGTCCATGTCAATAACATCAAACATTAATAATGTATTGACCTCCTCCTCAATATCAAAATAAAACTCCGTAACATCAGAACAGCCATATACCGCCAAATCTATGTCGCTCTTTTCACGATTGTTTTTTCTCGCCCTTGAACCGAATAATACAACTTTTTTCGTCTGATATTTCTTTGCATATTGTTGGATTTCTTTAAAAATCTTTAATTCTCTTTCTGTAAATGCTGTTTCATCTAATTTTTTCATTATTAACCACTATCTTTCAAGAATTATTTTTGCCATACTCGGTTTGTGATTCTGCTGCCAATATATTTTCATCTGTCATATTCTCATATGACACTGAATGATTACTATAACTTACAACATGGCTCTCATCCTTCTCCAAATCATTATTATCTGTCCACAACTCACACTGTGTCATAACAGTCTGTACGGCATCATCCATTCCTTCCGGTGGATATTTATGTTTTTTTAGAAGTTTTTTAATCATCATTCTCATTCTCGCTCGTGCTGAATCTCTCTTTTGCCAATCAATAGTACGATTTTTACGCAAAGTATCAGCAAGTTCTTTAGTTATTGCAATCAATTCTTCATTTTCATAAAAATCTTTAATTGCCTGTGGTTTTGTAAGTGCATCATAAAAAGCCAGTTCATCTGCTGTTAATCCAAGTTTATCGCCCTCTTTTTGCGCTGCTGCAATTTGTTTTGCAAGGTTTAGAAGTTCTTCTATTACCTGTTCATTTGTCAACATGCCATTAAGATAACGATTCATTGTCTCTTGTATAATCACGCTAAATTTTTCCGATTTAACAACATTTGTTCTTCTATATATCTGAACCTGCTCTGCAATTAATTTTTTCAGCAATTCTACTGCAAGATTTTTCTCCTTCATCTTAGATATTTCCTCAAGGAACTTAGTATCAAATAACGAAAAGTTCTGTGAAACATCCGAAAACAAATTAATCACGCCTTCACTTTTAATACTTGCTTTGAGTAATTCGTTAATTCTGGCATTCATTTCCGGAAGGGATATCTTCTTACCATTTCCTTGATTCATAAGCCGCATTACAAGCACTCTTACAGATTCAAAAAAAGCTGCTTCCACTCGTAATGATTCTTCAACCATTGAAGAACAAAGCGATAATGCCTGCCTTAAAAGCAATGCTTCTTTTAAAAATTCTGTCTTATCCTCTTGTTTATGAATGTCGACAATAAAATTAACACCGCCACTAATTACTTTAGAGCGTTCCAAATCCGTACCTGTCATAAATTTAGAATAATTATATCCATGGAAAAAATCCTGACAAATTGATAGCTTTTCTATAAATTTGGGATATGCCGCCTTTGCAACATCCGTATCTCCATAATTTTTCTTATCTCTTGAAGTATAATCATTCATTGCATCTTTTAATGCAGAAGCAATACCTACATAATCAACAACCAATCCACACCTTCTTTATCTTTAAAAACACGATTAACTCCTTGCAATCGCCTGCATAAGATTATATCCTTTCATTTGTATACATACATTGTTGCCAATGACGGAACATCAAAACCTGTCAACCACATATCTACTACAATCGCAATCTTAAACAGACTTTTATTATCTTTAAACTTTTTAGCCATTTCTTCTCTATAACGTTTGTTGCCAATAATTGTTTTCCACTCTTCCGGGTCTTTATTGCTATCCGTCATAATTACACCGACTTTTTCTGTCCATGTTGGTCTAAGCTCTAATATTTTCTTATATATTTTCATTGCAATAGTTCTAGAATATGCAACTATCATTGCCTTACCCGTAAGAAGATTTTCTCTGTGGTTCTCATAATGATCTAAAATATCCTCTACCAATGAATTAATTGTCTTGTCATTTCCAAGTATTGCCTCCATTTGACCTAGTTGCCTCTTACTCTTTTCTATAACTTCGGCATCTGCATTTTCAGCCATTAAATCATATTCTGCATCAATTAATTTAAGCGTTGCTTCATCAAGTTTCAATTTGATAACTCTGCTTTCATAATAAACAGGTCTTGTTGCACCGTCTTCGACTGCCTGTGTCATATCATAAATATCAATATAATCGCCAAAAACTTCTCTTGTACTCCTGTCTTTCATAGATATAGGTGTACCTGTAAACCCTACATATGTAGCATTAGGAAGGCAGTTTCTAATAATCCGGGCAGTTCCGGTAACTATCTTAGCCTCTTTATCACCGTCTTTATTTTCTACTATCTTAACTTTTTCTTTCAAACCATATTGTCCACGATGCGCCTCATCTGCCATTACAATAATATTGTTTCTTTCAGACAATGGCTCATCTGATTCCTCAAATTTTTGCATAGTAGTAAATATAATTCCGTTTGCTTTTCTCCCATTCAGCCAGTCTTTCAGTCCTATATCCTCTTTAGAGGCATTCGCGCCTAATTTTCTACAAGTAGCATGAACCGGTACTTGCCTTAAAAACGAACTACATTTTGTAAATTGTCCAAATAACTGGTCATCTAAATCATTTCTATCTGTAATTACAACGATTGTCGGACTATCCAATGCCTCTTGCAGCAAATGCGCATAAAATACCATAGACAATGATTTTCCTGAACCTTGTGTATGCCAAAAAACGCCGCCTTTACCATCCGTATTTACCGCTTTCTTTGCCATTTCTACAGCTTTTTTTACTGCAAAATACTGATGATACCCTGCAAGTATCTTATACTTTTCCAATCCCTCATTCGAAAAACAGATAAAATTTTTGATAATATCAAGCAGTCTTGTTTTGTCAAACATTCCTTCAAAAAATGTATCAAATTGCGCATGTTGTGTATTTTCATAATTACCGTCCTTCGTCTTCCACTCCATAAAACGGTCTTCATCTGAAGTAATTGTACCTGCTTTAGATGTTAAGTGATCACTAATGACACAAATGCAATTATAAATAAACATCGAAGGAATCTCATGTATATAATTTCGTATTTGAGCATATCCCTCTGACGCATCCGTTTCCTCTCGTGAAGGTGATTTCAATTCAACAAGAACAACCGGCAGCCCATTGACAAATAAAACGATATCTGGTCTCTTATTGCTATTTTCAACAAATGTCCACTGATTGGCTATAATAAAAGAATTATTATCTATATTTTTATAATCTACAATATATGCAAGAGAAGAACACTGCTCCCCGCCAGCAGTATACCTGACCGGTATTCCATGTTGTAAGTAATCCATAAACACTTCGTTTTTCTGCACAATATCTCCTGCTTCATAATTCTGCAATTTGTACATTGCATCAGAAACAGCCTCCTCCGGAAGAGAAGGATTTAAGCTGTGAATATATTCGATAAGCACATCATTATATAACGGACTATAAAAATCTCTCTCTATATCCGGTCCATATACATGCTGATATCCCATATTTTCAAATAATTCTATTATTGAATTCTCGTAATTTGCCTCTGTAAATGTTGTGGACATATGTATTACCTCACTCATTTTTCTCTTATTACTTTAGCTATTATATTTTTCGCTAATTTTTCTGCATCTGCTTTCATATAACCGCTATCCAGCAATTTTTTACATATCTGTATTTTTATTCTACTTATAACACTATCTCTTTTTATCCAATCTACATCTTGATTATTTAAAAAGACATTCTCAATTTCCCTCTTAACCCCATCTTCTAAGTCATATTTTCCGATAACCATTCTCAATTTATCTATATCGTACTCATCTTTTATTTCTACATTATAGGTTGAATTTTTCTCTATTTTTTCAAATTTTTCAAAATATGAAACAGCTCGTCTAAATTGTTCATTATGTTTTCGTATATACTTGAGCTGATATTCCAATTCTGGAAATAAATTAGCTTCACTTATATTACAATTTTCTAACTCTGCTCTTATTTTTTCTTTATTATTATCATCAATATAAAAGAACATGCCTTCAAATTCATTTCTCAAATTTGACTCTGCCTTTGCTATTATAGCATTTTTTAAATTGTCACCTCTATTAGTCACAATAAATTTACCAGGTAATAAAAATGCCCCACTTTGCCTAATCAATCTATCATTATTCATAATTGGAAGTACAGTACAAACACTCTGACAAATATGTATAAACTCAAACATGCCATTTTCTTGACCATTTTCTTTTCGATCATGCGCAACGTAGAGGTATCTTGATATAATTTTTCAACAATTTCTTCCAACGTCCTATCACTATTCATATCATAACTAGCTAATCTTGAAATAATCCCCTCTTTCGATATTATATTTTAAGGGCGTATTTATCTTCTTTAAAATATACTATCCCATGTGGCGCGACTTTTTCTATATTTTTTGTTTCCCTGTCCTTATATTCTTCTTTTTTATAACGTTCACATGAAAAATATAATGCTACTAATGGATTCGTTGTTATATCAAGTAATCTGGTACACATACCGTAATGTTGATATTTCTCCATGATTTCAAAACTGTCACCAAGATTATTAAACTCATTTGGAATTTGTCTTAATGGTTCTGACATTAAATTATGCTCTACACTTAACATTTGGTCTCTAAAAATACTAGGTCTTATATCCCAATAATCGACAGCCTGCCCTCTAAAAAACATTTGTGCATTGGGATCCTTTTTATTCTGATTCAACTTACTTATCTCTCTCATATACTCATCAACAGATGTAATTTCAATTCCCTCATCTGTATTTAAAGACATGTGCATTTTATCACCTCTTATTTGGTAATTATTTTACTAATAGAACTTATTATTTAATAATAATATTTTCATTTGTTTTATATTGCTGTAAACAATAATTTGAGGCAACAACTGGAGGCAATTTATCAGCATATGTTCATAAGATTCTGCGTTCTAATGAATTGGATGAAGGTACTTTGAACGATATTGCTGATATTACAATGGGTCAGTCTCAAGTGGTAGTAGCTATAACGAAAACCAGAGTAACAAATTTTTTCTTTCAGGGCGTGCGGATTTGGATTTTAGATTCAAATCCAGTGCGTTTATATACCACCGAACCCAAACGAATAGCACATACAAATGATACCTTGATGAGTGTTAGAGCACCGGTAGGTGACCTAAATGTTGCTCATACGGATTGCTGTATTGGTCGTGGACTTGCTGCATTCAATTTCTAAATCAATCATCAATCCTTTATTCTTTACAATGTTTTCGCTAAAAAACAGTTAGATGTTTCAATGGCGAAGAACGGTTTTAGTTCTATCAATCGTAATTCACTGAATGATATGCAATTCTTATCCGTCAGATGATGTTTTAGACGAATTTGAAAGAATTGCCAGCGCCTATGGATTTTAATCATTCATAATAATTACGATGAAGTTATCGATTACGGAATATTTATTGATGCCTTGCTTCCGCGTTTGATGTCCGGCGAACTTGATGTCTCCGACCTCGACATTTAAGCTGCTAAATTATTGTTTATTCTTTGATTTATCTCTATTTTATCATCAATATTTGATAATACATTAGCTATACTTTGCTGAGTTTTAATATCCGGTATTTCTACATCAATATTTGCAAAGGTTTCCCTTGTTATAGTATCAAAAACAGAACCATGTGTAATTAATTTAATCTTTTTCACACTATTTTTTATCAAATAATACAGAAATGTACTATCAACACCTTTTACAGCTCTTATTCCATAGCAAGACTGATTAAATGCCATTGGATATGGTATCATAGCTAATTCTCCAACTGTACCTCTAGCTGAAATAATAATATCATTCTTTTGAAGTAATTTTGTAGAACTATTATTCAATCCCTCCTCTGTAATTGTTTTTCTGTAGAATATACATAACGATTCTCATTGTTAAAATCTTTGACAGATAAATCCAGTTGATATTTCCTCCCAATATTCAGATTTAGTTGTTTTAGGTGTGCCTCCACCAATAAGCTTAACTATATCTATTAATGAAGTTTTCATCCATTCAGCCATAATCCCATATCTCTCTATCCAATATATTTTCGATGTGCAATCTTAACATTGCTTTGCTTAACCATTGCACTGCAATGTTGTATCTATCTTTTATGTCCCAAAAGCTGTTGAAGCTGCTCAATGGGCATTCCCTTATCTATTGCCATGGTTGCTAAGGTCCTTCTGAATTTATGCGGATGCACCTTATGCAATCCTAATTGCTTTCTCCCAAATTCTCTAAGTCTTGTTTCTATTCCGCCTATTTGCAATCTTTTATGTGGTACTTTTAAGAGACACAAACAATGCTGGATTATTATCACTTCTGCTATCCAAATAATTTTGCAAATGTATCTTTGTTCTGCATCAAAATAGACAACTTTCCTTGCTGCCTTTACCAAAAACAATACATTCTCTTTCATTAAAAATCATTCTCGGTTAAGCAATACCATTTCCACACGCATACCTGTTGAGGCAAGCATATCAATCATAGCTAAATCCCTAAGTTCGTGCAATTATCTCTCATCAACCCAGCGCTTCATCAGAATATGTTTCTTTAATATTAGTTCCTGTCTTAACCTTATGTATTCGCCTTACAGGATTTTTTAATATATAATCCTCATCCTCAAGCCAAGAAAAAAGCTGAAAGTATACGCCGAATATTATCTATTGTAACTTTGCTCACATTCTTCTCTTTTCTCGCTGATATTCCGTAAGATATCCTCTAATATCATCAGTTACAATATATTTAGCACTTTTATCAAGTGTTATTAACATTGTAGTAATGGTCGATTTGTAATACTTAAGAGATTTCTCTGAACAACCTTCAATACGCTTTGCTGATAAAAAAAGTTCCACAAAATCCTGCTCTGATTCTTTCACTGTTTCTATGTCTTGTGAAACTTTATAGTTCATAAGCGCATGCTGTAATACTTCTTGTAATTGTTTACTCTGTGCATTATTCAAATAAGGCAACATTCCCTGAACAATGTCTGTAATTAAATTTTGTTTCATCGTCAATTCTCCTTCATAACAATTCTTGAGAACGACTTGCAACGGCAGTTCTTCTATATCTCCTGCCGTTGATAGGAGAAAATATTTATAAATCCTCTGCTTTGTATATAGCATAGCCTTCATAATAATAGCTATGATCTATACCTTTCATATACACTTCTCTATCATTTACTTTATCTGTTAAAGCTCGCTTTAAAATATATTTTATTTCAATATCTTTAATTGGACTTCTTTCCATTGCCAACAGATAATCTTCTTTGTCTACAACACTCCAGTCAATAACCATGTTTAATTCTTTTTTCAAAATTAAATCCAACCATATTCTGGTGCTTCGACCATTACCTTCCCGAAACGGATGTGCTATATTCATCTCAACATATTTTTCGACAATCTCATCGAATGTTGACTGTGGCATTTTCTCAACATTTTCAATAGCTGCCTGTAAATACATCACCGGTGCAAATCTAAAATTACCTTTTGCAATATTTACTGTTCGCACTTTTCCTGCAAAATCATATATTTCATCAAATAAATATTTATGAATCTCTGCAAGCATCTTAAAACTTCCAGCCTTATAATTATCCAAATATCCATTTTCAAACAATTCTACGGCTTTTTTCTTACTTATCTTTTCTTCCATTCTAGCTAATTCCGTAGAATCCGTAATATTCAATTTATTATCTAATGCCATATCCTACCCTTCCTAAATGTGTATTTACACATTTTATTTTACTTAAAATACTATTTACATTGAAATGCTTTAATCAACAGTGCACCTCCTGCCATATTAGCGCTCATAGTGTATAAAACAACAGCTACAACTAAAAGAACTACAAACAATAATTTAGCAGCTTAAATGTCGAGGTCGGAGACATCAAGTTCGCCGGACATCAAACGCGGAAGCAAGGTATCACGAATATCCTGCAATCGACAACTTTCATCGTAATTATTGCGAATGATTAAATCCATAGGCGCTACAATTCTTTCAAATTCGTCTAAAACATCATTCGACGGGATAAGAATTGGCATATCATTCAGTGAATTACGATTGATAGAACCAAAAACCGTTCCTTCGCCATTGAAAACATCTAACTGTTTTTTTAGCGAAAACATTGTGTAAAGAATAAAGGATTGATGATTGGATTTAGAATGAATGGCAGCAAGTCCACGACCAATACAGCAATCCGTATGAGCAATTATCTTAGGCAATACCTACCAAAGCTCTATAGCACTCATCAAGGTATCATTTGTATGTGCTATTCGTTTGGGTTCGGTGGTATATAAACGCACTGACGGAAATCTAAATCCAAATTCCGCACGCCCTTGAAAGAAAATCGAGCCATTTCCGTTTTCGTTATAGCTACTACCACTTGGAGACTGACCCATTGTAATATCAGCAATATCGTTCAAAGTACCTTCTGTCCAATTAGAACGAGAATTATCTATGAACATATGCTGGATAAATTGCCTGTGCTTGCTGCTCTAAATTATTGTTT
>SCPN01001641.1_pt1 | contig 41253 bp, 43 predicted proteins | sample 6106831 | NCBI WGS metagenome assembly SCPN01 (sample SAMN10720447, study PRJNA508395) | human gut metagenome | isolation source: Participant 1, 0 month | reverse complement strand
CTAACGTCTTATTCGTTGAATAAGTCAGCGAATCCAGCGTATTTGTCAAAGTTCCATCCAAGTCAAAAATACACGCTTTATACATTGCTGTTCTCCTGTTCTTCTGTTCTATGATTATAATAGTATGAACCTTGACAAATTTCAACTGGAAATCTCTATTTTTCTATTCACTTCGCAGAATATTGTCGCATATCCCTGGTGCATTCTTTTCCAGGCGGCTTACCTGTGCCTGTGAGATTCCGATTTCTTCTGCTACCTCCATCTGCGTTTTTCCTTCAAAAAAACGAAGTCTGATAATATACTTCTCCCTTTTTCCGAGTCGGTCCATTGCCGCCTGAAGAGACAGTTTCTCCACCCATCTGTCTTCTTTGTTCCTTTTGTCACTGATCTGGTCCATCACATACATAGCATCTCCATTGTCATTATATACCGGCTCATTTAAGCTGACCGGCATCTGGATCATCCAGCGCATAACGATCTCTTCCTTTGCGATCCCGATTTCCTCTGCAATTTCCTGAACAGTAGGTTCTTTCTGGTTTACTTTGACATAATTTTCTTTCGCGTAAATGGCTTTATATGCCGTATCACGAAGTGACCTGCTAACACGGATCGAATTATTGTCCCGGATGAACCGCCGGATTTCTCCAATAATCATCGGTACCGCATAAGTTGAAAATTTTACTTCCAGCTCCGGATTGAAATTATTGATTGCCTTGATCAGTCCGATGCACCCGATCTGAAACAGATCATCCGGATTTTCACTGCTTCCCGAAAAGCGTTTGATCACACTGAGTACCAGACGCAGATTTCCTTTGATATACTGTTCTTTTGCCTCCTCATCCCCGCTTTGATCTTCTCAAAAGCACCTCTTTTTCCCTCGCTAAGCAGGGGAAGCTTTGCTGTATTTACACCACAGATTTCTACTTTATTAAGTACCATCTCAATAAACCTCCAAATCTTTACTGGTATAAATTTTTCTCAAAACTGTTTTTATTTATTCGATTCCCACTAAAATATTAAAAATATCGCTCCTTGACTTTTCCCATACTCTTCTGAAAGAATATACATCTTAGTAATATTGTCTGATTTTCTATCATTTTTCTTTAAATTATAGTATAATATACTAAAATAATTTTTACGCAAAGGGGTTGAGTATATGAAACTTACTTTTATCGGTGCCGCCCATGAAGTAACTGGAAGCTGCCATTATCTTGAAGCATGTGGAAAACATATTCTAATAGACTGTGGACTGGAACAGGGACCTGATCTGTATGAGAATCAGGAAATCCCGATCAATCCTTCCATGATCGACTATATCCTCTTAACGCATGCACACATTGACCATTCCGGCAAGATTCCTCTGCTTGTAAAAAATGGTTTTAAAGGAGAAATCATCTGTACATTCGCCACCTCTGATCTGTGCAGCATTATGCTCCGTGACAGTGCACATATCCAGGAATCCGAAGCAGAATGGCGAAACCGGAAGGCACTTCGTTCCGGTGCTCCGCTTTATGAACCACTTTATACTGTACAGGACGCCATGAATGCAGTTGCACTTCTTGCGCCGATCGATTATAACCAGACGATCCAGCTCTGTGAAGGAATCGAACTCCGCTTCACAGATGTCGGTCATCTGCTTGGTTCTTCCTGCATTGAAGTCTGGATCACAGAAGACGGTGTAAGCAAAAAAATCGTATTTTCCGGAGATGTCGGAAATATTGACCAGCCGATCATCAAAGATCCGCAGCATGTGGATGCAGCCGATTATCTTGTCATCGAATCCACCTACGGAAACCGGGTCCATTCTACTGTAAAACCGGATTATATTAAGGATCTTACCAGAGTCCTGCGCGAAACCTTTGCCAAAGGTGGAAATGTAGTCATTCCATCTTTCGCAGTAGGAAGAACCCAGGAGCTTTTATACTTTATCCGTGAGATCAAAGAAAATAATCTTTTGCCGGAATATCAGAATTTTGAAGTTTATGTAGACAGTCCTCTGGCGATCGAAGCAACCAACGTTTTCCAGAAAAATGTACAGTCCTGCTTTGATGAGGATGCAATGGCTCTGATAAGTAAAGGAATCAACCCTCTTCTTTTCCAGGGACTGAAAACCACGATCACCAGTGAAGAATCTAAAATGATCAACTTCAATGACAAACCAAAAGTAATCATCTCTGCTTCCGGAATGTGTGAAGCCGGCCGTATCCGCCATCATCTGAAACACAATCTCTGGAGAAAAGAATGTACGATCCTCTTCGTAGGCTATCAGGCAGTTGGCACTCTTGGCCGCAAGCTTGTCGAAAGCAAACCGGAATCAGTCCGGCTCTTTGGCGAAAATGTAGAGGTTAATGCCCGTATTGAAGTCCTTGCAGGGATCAGCGGACATGCCGATATGAATGGTCTTCTGAACTGGATTGATGGATTCAAAGAAAAACCATCCCACATCTTTGTTGTACATGGAGAGGATACGGTTACAGATTCTTTCGCTGCTACCATCACAGACCGTTTCGGCATTCCGGCATTTGCACCATACTCCGGAGGCTGTGTTGATCTCGCAACCGATACCATCCTTTCTGAAGGTATCAGGCTTCCGAAAAAAGCAGTTGAAAAGCCGGCCAAAGCACGTGCTCTTACTGCATTCAACCGCGTGGTTGCGGCAGCCAAACACCTCATGGATGTTGTGCTTAAAAATGAAGGTCTTGCAAACAAAGATCTTGCAAAATTCGAGTCACAGATCCAGAATCTTGCTGACAAATGGGATCGTGACGACAGATAAATACCGATCTTATCTTTCCAGAGACCGGCTTCCGACATGGAACGCCGGTCTTTTCCTGTCTTTTTCGACAATTCTTTAAAAAAATCCAGCATTTCAGCATGTCGAATAAAATTATTCTGTTTTTTCCATCTTCTGACAAAATTTGAAACACATCTTTTCTATAATAAAGCATGCTTAAGTACCAAATCTATTTAGCAGCTAAAGAGAAAGAAGGATAAGACTATGCAGTATGAAGTATATCTGGATGTATTGTTTCTGGAAAATATGATGATGGATTTTCTGATTCTTCTGGCAGTAAAAAAAGTATTTCCATGTTCTGCCACTTATGGAAGTCTTCTTGCCGGTTCCTTTACCGGTTCACTACTGACCTGTGCCATTTTATTTTTTCCATGCCCGGTATGGACCCGCTATATCCTGCTGTTTTTCCTGGTAAATTCCTGTATGACAGTGATCGGATTGAAAATCCGGACATTTCCCGTTTTTTTCAAAGCATGGATTCTACTCTATCTTGCAAGCTTTCTTCTTGGAGGTATCATGAGTTGGCTCCGTCTTTATTTTGGAAAATTTTTCCGGATCATATCTTTTCTTTTCACCCTTGGCATCTGTGGTTTTTTTCTTTTATATCATGGACTTTTGTTTCTAAAGAAACTATGGAAATCACAAGATCATAGTTTTGATGTGATTTTAACTGTAAATGGAAAAGATTTTCATCTGAAAGCCTTTCTGGACAGTGGTAATCATCTTTCTGATCCACTGACCGGAAAGCCGGTTCATATTATCAGCAAAGACGCCTGTCAGAAGATTTCTTCCCAAATCTCACCTGGAAGACTCCGGTACATCCCGTACCGGACTATACAGAAGACGACCAGTATTCTTCCTGTTTTTTCTGTCAAGAAGATGAGAATAACAGGAGAATCTGAATTTTTGATCCATTCTCCACTGATCGGTATTTCCGAACAGAAGAATTTTGGAAACGGAAAATATGAAATGCTATTGCATCCTGAAGATTGTTAGGAGGATTATAATGATGATAAAAGTTGCTGTTTCAGATTGTTTTAAATTGAAAATGATTCCCTCTTTCCGCAGTGTTTTCTTCCCGGAAAAGCAGGAAATCCATTACATAGGAGGGACAGATATCCTGCCGCTCCCACTTAGCAGTGAAGAAGAAGGTCATGCCATTTCCCTTCTCGGAGGCGGGCAGGATGAAGAAGGAAAAAAGCTTCTTATTGAACATAACCTGCGTCTGGTTGTATATATAGCGAAAAAATTTGACAATACCGGTGTAGGCGTAGAAGACCTGATCTCCATCGGCACAATTGGACTGATCAAAGCAATCAATACCTTCAATCCAGAGAAAAATATCAAACTTGCCACCTATGCCTCCCGTTGTATTGAAAACGAGATCCTCATGTATCTGCGCCGGAATAACAAGACCAAACTGGAGGTCTCCATCGATGAACCGCTCAATGTTGACTGGGATGGAAATGAGCTTCTTCTCTCCGATATTCTTGGAACTGAAGAAGATACTATTTATCGTGATATGGAAACCGAAGCAGAACACAAACTTCTTGGGAAAGCCATCGGACGGCTTTCAAACAGGGAACGGGTAATCGTGCAGATGCGATTCGGACTCGGAACCCCCGACGGGGAAGAAAAAACGCAGAAAGAAGTGGCCGATCTTCTTGGAATCTCCCAGTCTTACATATCAAGACTTGAAAAGAAAATTATGCAGAGACTGCGACGCGAAATGGTACGCTATGAACAGTAAACTATGAAAAACAGGGAAACAGTAATTTCTTACTGCTTCCCTGTTATTTCATTCTTATTTCTTAAAGAAATCCGGAATCTTGATAGACTGCTCTTTCACCTTGCTCTGTGGAGTTCTTGCACTCTGAAGCGGTGGTACCTGTGTAGTCTGTTGCTGTACCGGTCTGCCTCCGTATACCGGTCTTTCTACATTGCTGTATTCTCCCGGATTAAACTGTGGACGTGAAATATTGCTTGCTCCCATTCCAGATCCACCGTTCATCATAGCTGCTTTATGTTCCAGTCTTGACTGAAGCTTGCTCTGTGTTCCACCTACATTGTGAAGACCTGTTGCGATAACTGTGATAGTGGCTTCATCTGACTTGGAATCATCATACATCGCACCGAAGATGATGTTTGCATCTTCACCTGCAAGATCCTGTACATATTCTGCTGCATCACTCGCATCCATAAGTGTGATGTCACCTGAAATGTTGATGATAACGTGAGATGCACCTGCGATGGTTGTCTCAAGCAGAGGGCTGGCAACTGCCTGCTTAACTGCTTCAAGAGCCTTGTCATCACCCTTGGCCTGTCCGATACCGATATGAGCAATTCCTTTATCAGTCATAACTGTCTGTACATCGGCAAAGTCAAGGTTGATCAGTGAAGGTACATTGATCAGGTCTGTGATACCCTGGATACCCTGCTGAAGAACTTCATCAGCTTTCTTAAGTGCTTCCGGCATAGTTGTTCTTCTGTCTACAATTTCAAGAATCTTATCATTCGGGATAACGATAAGTGTATCTACATTTTCTTTTAATTTTTCGATTCCGGCAAGAGCGTTGTTCATTCTTGTCTTGGATTCGAATTTGAAAGGCTTGGTTACAACGCCAACAGTAAGTGCTCCCCTGCTCTTGTGTGCCGCGCAACAACAGGAGTTGCTCCTGTTCCTGTTCCGCCACCCATACCACAGGTAACAAATACCATATCAGCTCCCTTGAGTGCTGACTGGATCTCTTCGGCACTTTCCTCAGCTGCTTTTTCACCGATCTCCGGTTTAGCCCCTGCACCAAGACCCTTTGTAAGCTTGTCTCCGATCTGCATAAGAGTCGGAGCTTTACATAACTGAAGAGCCTGTTTATCTGTATTGATTGCGATAAATTCAACACCTGCAATCTGTTCATCGATCATGCGGTTGACTGCATTGTTTCCGCCGCCACCTACACCGACTACAATTATTTTAGCTGCTGCTTCTGATTCATTTGTTTTAATTTCTAACAAGAGTTTCTCCTCCTTCGTCACCTTATTATATTATACACCCTAAATGTCAATATGCGCTTAGTTATACATAAGACTATAATATATTTTTTTCCGAAAAATATCAATAGAATTTTGTATATTTTCCTATTTTTTTATTCACTTGACACAGATTATGTTCCAAGGTCCGGAATCACATCTTTTTCGAAGGTAATTGTAATATTATCTGTGTTAAAATTTTCCAGATACAGGGTTCCTCCCTGATCTCCCAGCTTCTCAAGGATCGGCGATATCTGCATGATCCGTTCTTCCAGATTCGTGTGCCCGACATTGACACATTTGTTTCCAAAAAAAAGATACAGATCTGAACCGGAACAAACAATCTTATCCGGCGCGAGATCACATTTTTTCAGTGTCATCGTCATATCCAGAAGGTTCCCAAATGCTTTTTTGTTCGCCTTGCTGACCGGAAGTTCTTTGTAAAGCTGTACTTTCTTTACTTCCAGCCCTTCAATGCACGGGATTCCATCCCACAGCTCCTTTGTCTTTGCAAGTACGATACCATCCTTGTCAAAATAAATACATTCATCACCTGACACGATATAACCGGCCACACGCTTCTCTTTGATCGTCACCTTCACAGTCCACGGATTCTTCATCGTCACATTTGCCTCTTCCATTGCCGGAAGCAGCTCGTGATTCATCAGGTGGTTCCTGATCATCACATACAGAGAATTGGAAGACCAATTATCATCCTGCACCCAGTCTGCAATCTCCTGTCTGCTAAGATACTGATTTCCTGATACTTCAATTTTCCGCACTTGAAAGAGTAAAAGAAACGTAATCATAGCTATGCAAACCAAAATAATGACCAGAATGGCTTTCATGGCAGCCTGCTTTATGATTCTCTTTTTCCTTTCTTTCTGTATCATCCCATCAGGCATCTTCCTCCTTCCGTCTTTTGTATATCTCCTGTTTAGTCTACCACTTGTGACACACTTAGCACAAGTCCCATTTCAATTAAAAGAAACATCACCGATGTTCCTCCATAACTGATAAAAGGAAGTGTAATCCCCGTATTCGGAATTGTGTTCGTCACAACTGCAATATTTAAAATAACCTGAATCATCATATGTGCCATCGCTCCGGTCGCGATCAGCGCACCAAAAAGATCCCTGCTTCCAGATGCGATCAGGAAAAAGCGCCAGATCAGAGCAGAAACAGAAAAACGATAATCCCAGCACCTGCGAGTCCAAGCTCTTCACAAATAATTGAAAAGATCATATCATTCTGTGCCTCAGGTACAAATCCCAGCTTCTGTACACTGTTTCCGATCCCGACTCCGAATACTCCTCCGGATCCAATCGCGTAAAGCCCCTGCAGGGTCTGATAACCCTTTTCATATTTTTCCGGATTTCTCCAGATAGCAAGCCGTTCCAGCCGATAGCTTTCAAGGGCAAAAATCATAAAGCAGGGCCTGCACGATTCCCATCAAGGCAAATTGCGCATACTTCGGGCTTGCCACAAAGATCAGGATCACACCGATTCCCAGAATAATGATCGCCGTGCTTAAATTACTCGCTCCCACAAGTCCCACGATTGGAAGGATCCAGAACATGATCCTGCAAAGTGTCCACATTTTTCCGATTGTTTTTACGTTCTTCGTCACAAGATCCGCCAGAAAAAGAATCAGTGCAACTTTCGCAAATTCTGATGGCTGAAAAGAAAACGGGCCCAAAGCTAACCATCTTTTGGACCCGTTAATTTCTCTGCCAAACAACATGACCGCAACCGAAAGTGCAACTGCTGCCAGATAACCAAATACTGCCAGTCTCTGCCAGATGTGGTAATCCATCCCTGCCACGAACAGCATCAGTACAATTCCAAGCACCGTCGCAAACGCCTGCTTTTTCAGATAGTAAAAGGAATCATGAAATTTCACCTGCCCGTTATATGCACTGGTACTGTATAAGATCACCAGTCCAATCACAACCAGGAGAACAACAATCAACAGAAGCGTGTAATCCATACGCCCCTTTTTCCCTTTTTCCTCCACTTTGTTTCACGCCCTTTGATACAGATTATATGAAATTATTTTATTTCTTTTATAATGCATTCACGTATTTTTTGAATTCTTCCCCACGCACTTCATAGTTCGGGAACATTCCCCAGCTTGCACATGCCGGTGACAGCAGAACTGCATCTCCGGGTCTTGCAAGCTCCACACAGGTATCGAGTGCTTCTTCGAAAGTATCTTTTAAAATACAGTCATGAAATCCGCACTCTGCTGCTTCTTTCTGAATCTGCTCTTTTGTAGCACCGATCAGTACCAGATAGCGGACTTTTCCATCAAAGCTCTGGATCCATTCATGGAAATCGGACTGTTTATCATATCCACCACCAATCAGGATCGTCGGGCGGTTCATTGCCTGGATTCCCTTGATCGCCGCATCCGGATTCGTTCCTTTAGAGTCATTGTAATAAACAACTCCCGTTTTTCTCTGCCACATATTCAATACGATGCTCAACCCCCTTAAATGCAAGTACAGACTTACGGATCACATCCAGATCTACACCGTAAGCCGCTGCCATTGCAACCGCTGCCATAACATTCTCATAATTGTGGACGCCAAGGATCTGTAATTCGCCGGTCTTGCAGATGACCGTTCCTTCTTTCTCCTTTTCCGGTTTGTATACAATATCTTCTCCGTCAAGATAAATGCCCTGTTCCAGTTTATGCTTACTGCTGAAAAATAGAACACTTGCCTGAAATTCATCTGCCATCTTTCTTGTCTCTTCATCTTCATAATTGAGAACGCAGATATCTTCTGGTGTCTGATTCTTCGCAATATTCATCTTTGCACGAATATATGCTTCCATCGTATGATGGCGGTTCAGATGATCCGGTGTGATATTAAGAACTGCGCTTACCTTTGGATGGAAGGTATGAATACTCTCCAGCTGGAAGCTTGAAAGCTCTGCCACGATCACAGAATCTTCTCTGGTATCTGCTGCGGCATTCGTATATGGTGTACCGATATTTCCCACAACAAAAACGCTGTCACGGGCATTTTTCATAATCTCGCCTAAAAGAGAGGTTGTTGTCGTTTTCCCATTGGTTCCGGTAATTCCAAGCACATCTCCTTTTCCACATACATAGGCAAGCTCAATCTCGCCCCAGACAGGAATTCCTTTTTCTTTCATAGCCAGAACAACCGGCAGATCAGTCGGCACCCCCGGACTCATTACAACCAGATCAAGACTTTCCATCTCCTCTTCCGGAAAAGCTCCGAGAACAACGCGGACTTTGCTTCCCTCACCCAGCTGTGCTTTCATTGCCTCGGCATCTTTTTTATCATTTCCATCATACAGAATTACCTCTGCCCCTTCTTTTTCCAATAATCCGCAGGATCCGATCCCACTGATCCCCGCACCGAATACCAACACTTTCTTTCCTTGTAAATCCATTTTTGTAAGCCTCCTATAATGCCAGCAGTGCAACCAGGCACAGAATTGCAGTTACAATTGAAAAAACTGCAACCACCCGTGTCTCGCTCCATCCACACAGCTCAAAATGATGGTGGATCGGCGCCATTTTAAAGAAACGCTTTCCGCCTGTTTTCTTAAAATATGTTACCTGGATCATAACTGATAAAACTTCTACCAGATAGATCAGTCCTACGATGATAATGAATAATGGCATCTGGAGCATGTATGCTGTCGAAGCAACAAAGCCCCCAAGAGCCAGTGATCCGGTGTCGCCCATAAATACGCTTGCCGGATAAACGTTGAATAATAAGAATCCCAGCAGCGCACCTACCACTGCACAGGTAATCGGTTCGATCCCACTCTTTGTTCCGATCGCAACAACTGTAAAGAAAGTTGCCACAAGAACTGTTACACTGGATGCAAGCCCGTCCAGTCCATCTGTAAAATTCACACAATTGACGGTACCGATCACTGCAATAAAAAGTACCGGAATGGCAAACCAGCCGATGTTCAGATATTTCCCACCTGAAAACGGTATCAGCATGGTAAGCGGTATCTTTGCCACTTTCACGATGTAAAACGCAAAAATCGCTGTAATCACGATCTGGAGTGCCATCTTCTGCATCGGCATCAGTCCATCTGATCTGTGAAGAACAACTTTCAGATAATCATCCAGGAACCCGACCAGTCCGAATCCAATCGTTACAAAAAGTACCGGAATCACCTTCGGATACTCTCTTACATAGATCAGCGAAGTGACCGCAATCGCAAACAAGATCATCACGCCTCCCATCGTCGGCGTTCCGGCTTTTAAGATGCGACTTCACCCCGTCTTCTCTCTCTGTCTGATCCATCTTGAGTCTTCTTAAAACAGGAATTACCACCGGTCCTGCTGCCACACTGAGAACAAACGCGATCAGCACCGGTATGACCATTGTAAAATCCATAATACACCTCTGTCTTTCTTTTGTTTTCAAAATCAGCCCTTACCTTAAAGGCACAGATTCTACGCTTTAGTATAATGTATCTGCCCTGTTTTTTCAACTGCTTCACGGGTTTTCTTCCCGTTCGATTCCAAGATAGGGAAGAATATTGTCGAAAATATCGCGCACAACCGGAGCTGCTATCGTCCCGCCATAATAGATACCCTGTGGGTTGTAAATAATTGCCATTGCTGCTACCTGCGGATCATCTGCAGGTGCAAATCCGATAAAAGATCCTATATAACGGTTCGCACTTCTTGGCAGCGTCTGGCTGGTCGTCTTTCCTCCGATCCGGTATCCTTCGATCTGTGCTTTTTTTCCTCCTCCCTCGGACACAACCGTTTCCAGTATCTTTCTCATCTTTTCTGACGTTTCTTTAGAAAGAATCCGTTTTCTTTTTCCATAAGAAATCGTTTCTTCTTTCTCTCCACTTTCCGCATCATAAACGGCGACGCCAAAATGAGGAGTGATCCTTTTTCCCCCATTCACCAGAGAACATACTGTTGTTGCCATCTGCATCGGTGTCACCTGAAAAGACTGTCCAAACGACATCGTTGCCAGCTCTACCTGCCCTACATTTTCCTTCTTGTGCATGATCGTTACAGCCTCTCCCGGAAGATCTACACCTGTCTTCCCCATCAATCCGAATTTTTCAAAATATTTATAAAAATTCTCTGTTCCAAGCCGCATCCCTACTTCAATAAAAACCGGATTACAGGAATTCTGCACCCCCTGTACAAACGTCTCGGATCCATGTCCAGTCGTCCTCGCACACCGGATCCGGCGGTCTTCCACAAGCTTGTATCCAGGACAGTAAAAAGTATCTTCTTCTTTGACCACTCCCTCTTCCAACGCCGCCGAAGCAGTAAATACCTTAAAGATCGATCCTGGTTCATAAGTATCATTGATACTCCTGTTCCGCCACATCTGATTCAGCATTGCCTGTTTTTCTTCATCATTCAAAGCGGCATCTGTTCCCTCTGGTAATGTAAACGGGGCATTCAGATCAAACTCTGGAGCATTGACGCAGGCATAGATTTCCCCTGTTTTTGGATTCAGGATCAAAATCACAACTGCATCTGCCTGTTTTTCTTCCATTACTTTTTCCGCAGCCTGCTGTGCATATTCCTGGATATTATAGTCCAGGCTTACCTGCAGAGTGTCTCCGGAAACCGGTTCTACTCTGTCTTCCAACGTATCCGCAAGCTCAATCCCTCTGGCATCAGTTGTTGTCAGAATCATTCCGTTCACACCTTTCAGATAATTTTCATACTTTACTTCCAGTCCAATGATTCCCTGATTGTCTCCACCGGTAAATCCAAGAACCTTTGAAGCCAGATTGCCATACGGATAGTACCGTTTAAAATCCTCATCTACCTTCACCCCGTCCAGTTCATATGCACGAATCCGGTCCCCGGTCTCTTTCTCCACATTTGTCTTTATTTTTTCTCTAGAAGAAACTTTTTCGACTCTTTTCCGAATCATTTCTTTCTCTATTCCCAGCTCATCGGCAAGAACCTGGATCACTCTCTCCGGATCTGTTATCTGACTATGGATAACAGATATGGTACACACCGCTTTATTGGTCGCAAGGACTTTGCCATTTCTGTCAATGATCTCTCCCCTTGCCGCCTTGATCTCCCTCTCTCTTTCGTGCAGCGTTTTTGCTTTCTGTTGATAATACGCAGCATCAAATATCATCAAATACACCAGTCTTGCGATCAGAAAAAAAATCATCAGAAGCGCGCTTAAAAATACTACCAGCATTTTCTTTTTATTATAAGTCTTATTCCGCATAAAAACCCCGAAAAACAGATTCTTACTATTACTGTATGATCTGTCTTCCGGGGTTATACCCAAATTACTCAGCCGGAGCCTTTGTAATATTCAAATACGGAAATGCTTCTGCCATAATATCAGAAGCGAGCTGCGAGATCAGGCTGCTGGTCGCTGACTGATCCGGAGCATTCGGTTCATCGATGACTACATAAATCATAATTTCCGGATTCTCCTGCGGTGCATATCCGATAAAGGATACCACGTTCTTATTCTCTCCACGGGGCAATTTTTCCGCTGTACCGGTCTTACCACCGATATCATATCCTTCTACCTGTGCATATCTACCACTACCGTTCTGAACAACACTGTACATATAACTTTTCAGTTTATCAGAAGTTTCTTTAGAAATTGTCTTCTTCTCCAACACCGGATCAATAGTCTGGATCACATTTCCGTTCTCATCCTGAATGGCTTTTACAAGATGCGGTTCATAATAATCGCCACCATTGATCAGAGAACAGAATCCTGTCGCAAGTTGAAGCATAGTTACGTTAAAATTCTGTCCGAAAGAGTTGGTTGCAAGATCCGTTTTGATCATTCCATCCGGTGACTGCAAAATACCAACCGCCTCACCCGGAAGATCAATTCCCGTATACTGACCGAATCCAAAAATACTCTGGTACTTACAGAATTCTTCCGGTCCGATTGCCAGACCAATCTGCATCAGGGCAACGTTACATGAATTTTCCATAACCTGTGTCAGATTCTGCTGCCCGTGTCCACCATTATCATAAGAGATACATTTAATCTCCCATTCATCGATCTGAAGGGAACCACCGCAGTAATAGATCTCATCGCCTTTCAGTGCACCAATCTCCAGACCTGTTGCAACCGTAAATGGTTTGATCGTAGATCCCGGCTCAAAAGTATCGCTCACGCAGAAGTTTCTCCAGAGTTCATTCAGAACATCGATCTTATCGTCACTGCTCATTCCGGTTATTTCTTCCTCTGTATAATACTTGGATAGATCTCTCGGATTATTCAGATCATAGGTAGGTGAGGAAGCCATTGCCAGAACTTCTCCGGTATTCGGGTTCATCATGATCACAGCTCCGTTTTTAAATCCCATCCCCTCCTGCGCTTCATCTGTGTGCGCCTGGTTAAACTCTTCCAGATGCTTTTCCACGATAGACTGCAGGTTCGCATCAATCGTTGTTACGATCGTATTTCCATTTATCGGCTCTTTCACCGTGTTTTCAATTGCCGAGTCTTCATTCTGATAACCATATCTGCGTCCATCCGTTCCATTCAACGTTGAATTATAGGATGCTTCCAGTCCGCTTGCTCCCACATTCCCCGATACGCTGAATCCCAGGACATCGCAGGCAAGTGTATTATATGGATATTTTCTGACATAATCCTCTTCCAGCCAGATTCCTTTGATCTTGGAATTTTTCTTCTCTGCCGCTTCAAATGCCTTCGCATCATCGTAGGAAATTCCTTTTTTCAGAATATTGTATCGACTGTCCGGACTGTCCGCGATAATTGCATCCACTGCCGATGCCTTGATCTGAAAATAACTTTTCAGCGCTTTTTTCGTAGCTGCTATGTTTTCAGCTTTTTTTGTCTCGTCTGAAAGTAAGACCTTTGCATCCAGAATCACATTGTATACACGCTCACTTGTCGCAAGCTTTGTGCCGTTTGTATCTACAATATCTCCACGCTTGAACGGAATCGACTGACTCATATACTGCTGCTGATCCAGTACTGTCTTGGTATAATCTTCTCCTGACGAGGCATTGATATAGGTAATTCTTCCGACAAGAATAACAAAAGCCAGTAATATCGCTATAAAGAGCATTACCAGCTTTTTCTGCATTCCAACCGTGAATTTATGCCTCAGAACGGAAGGCTTTCTTTTTCTTCTTTTTGACATGTTATTCACCTTTGTTCATAAACCTATTTATCTGTTGTCTGTCCAAGCACTCCGCTTTTCGGAATACTTTCGTACTGTTTTACATAATCATTAACCGGGTTCTGATATTCAATGATCTGATCCGAAGTCGCATATCCCATACCCAGATCATTGATTGCACGGTCTCTTACTTCTTCCAGATTCACAGAATCCATTACTACGTTATATCTAGTTGTATTCTCTTCTTTTGCATCTGCCAGTTCCTGCTGCAGCTCGGTAATATGCTCTGTCCGGCTTGTAAGCTCTGCACGTACCTGCAGATACCATACACAGACTACAAGCGCTGCCACTGCCGCAATTGAAAGAAACATCACATATGCAGGATTCATCCGCATTGCTTTTCTTCGATTTTTCAAAATCTGTCTGTCCAGTTTTTTCTTTTTATGTTCTTTTCTTGGTTCCTCTTGTCGCTGTGGCATGACTTCTGCCTGGCGAACTGTATTTCCGTATATGTACATTCCTCGGCTTGTTACTGTACGTCTGTCTGCCTGTATTCTATGACTGTATTTTGCCATACAGCACCACCCTTTCAAATTCTATACGCGCTCAAAGATACGCAGCTTCGCACTCTTAGAACGACTGTTCACTTCCATCTCTTCTTCACTTGGAAGAATCGGTTTTTTCGTAATGACTTTTCCTTTGGAAACTTTTCCACACACACATACCGGGAAAGTACTCGGACACGTGCATGGATTCTCATTCTTTTTAAAAATTCCTTTGACAATTCTGTCCTCCAGGGAATGGAACGTGATGATGCATATCCTTCCTCCCGGATTTAAAATATCGATCATATCGTCAAGTGAATCCCTGAGCACCTCCAGTTCCCGGTTACATTCAATCCGGATTGCCTGAAAGGTTCTTTTTGCCGGATGCCCCGACATCTTCTGAAACTTCATCGGTATAGACTGTCTGATAATCTCTGCCAGCTGCCCGGTTGTTTCAATAGGACCTTTCTCTCTTGCCATAACAATATGTTTTGCTATATTCTTCGCAAATTTGTCCTCACCATAGTCGCGAATGATCCGAAAAAGGTCCATCTCACTGTAGCCATTGACAATCTCCTTTGCAGATAAAGTCTGACGTGTGTCCATCCTCATATCCAAAGGCGCATCTACGCGATAGGAAAAACCACGATCTGCCGTATCTAACTGATAAGATGATACGCCCAGATCGAGTACAATTCCATCGACCTTGTCAATTCCTTTCTCATGGAGCCTCGACTTCATATCACAATAATTGCTCCTGATTATTGTAACTCTCTCCCCGAAGTCGCTTAATCGGGTGCCTGCCGCTTCAATCGCCGCCGCATCCTGGTCTATTCCTATAAAACTCCCCTTGTTGTTTAAACGCCGACATACTTCATATGCATGTCCGCCTCCTCCAAGTGTGCCATCAACATAAATACCGTCCGGCTTGATGTTCAGTCCTTCGATTGTCTCATCCAGTAATACTGATTTATGCTTAAATGCCATGGTGTCCTCCTAATTAAAAGATCTATTTAGATGCTAAGTCCCAAATCTTCCATGTCACTTGCAATGTCCTCGATATTTTCCTCAACATCAGCTGTACGCGCTTCCCACGCCTCTTTACTCCAGATCTCGACCTTGTCCAGCACACCTGCTAGAACAACCTCTTTTTCAAGATCTGCATAAGCGCGAAGAGAAGAAGATATCAAAACTCTCCCTTGTTTGTCAAGTTCTCCTTCCGTAGCACTTCCAAGAAAGAAACGCTTAAAGTCTCTGGCTTTTTTGTTTGTAAGCGGTAAGGTTCTAAGCTTCTCTTCAAAGGCTTTCCATTCATTGTCCGGATACAGAAATAAGCAGCCGTCCATCCCTTTCGTAATTACGAAATGTTCTCCCAGACTCTCTCGTAATTTGGAAGGAATAATCAGCCTGCCTTGAATCAATACTATGATTAAATTCTCCAGTCAACATAGGATCACCTTCTTTCAAAGTGGTCTGCCACTTTCCATGCCACTTTGCTCCACTTCGCTCCACTTTCTACCACTTGTATCCATTGTACCCCACTTTTCCGCCCTTTTCAAGCACTTTTTCGAATTTATCCATTCTGAAAAAAGTCCGATAAATCATATTTTTTCCCATTTTTCATTCATTTTGTGGTGAAAAGTGGAGCGTTTTATACTCCATTCCCCACACAGTGCATAAAAAAAGTGGAGAAACCGTTCCACAATGGAACCATCTCTCCACTTTCTTCTTTTCATCTACTCAGCAGTGTTAAGTGACTGGACATAATCATTTACAGCAGAATAATCAACTTCTGCTACTGCTCTTGGCTGCTTTGATTCATACATATCATAAGCGGACCATCCAATCCAGACAACGATTGCAAGTGCAATCAGCCCAAGGATCGTATAATCAAAAAGCTTTTCGCAAGTTTTTCTTTTTCTTCACGCTTTCTGTTCGCTTTGCCTGTTTATAATAATCTACTTTTTTCTGACTCATATCTGCAAGTCTCCTTCGCAATCATCTAACCAGTATATTTTATCACACTTTTACGATTGATACAAGCTATACTGCAATAATTACTCCGCCATCATTCGCATACATGCTACTGACACCTCTGGTATCCAGAATGATAATGTCTTTTAATTTCACACGTTCTTCCAGCATCTTCTTCACATCCTGTGCTCTCTGCGGGCAGTTACAATGCGAAATTGCAAGTACCTTGCTCTCCGGATCTTTCAGATCTGCGATCACACAATCCACCATATTCTTAAGTGCTTTTTTAATTCCGCGCGCCTGACCCAACTGACAAATCTCGCCCTTCGGAGTAGCCCCCATCACCGGCTTAATATTCAGTACTGTTGCCGCAATTGCTTTTAATCCTGTAAGTCTTCCATTCTTACGAAGAGTCTCAAGCGTCTCAAGAACAAAATATGTGTGCTGCTCTTCAATATATGCTTCTACAGCAGCTACCACTTCCTTGAATGTCATGCCCCGCTCTTCACACTGCGCAATCTTCATCCCGATGAGCGTCTGTCCTACTGATGCAGATTTTGAGTTGAACACATAAATATCTTTCTCACCATATTCTTCTTCATATAAATTCTTGCCCAGTACGGCACTGTTATAAGAACCGCTCAGTTCAGAAGACAACGTAACAGCATATACATGCTCCGCATCACAGTGATATCCTTCCATAAATGTCTCCGGAGACGGACAACTTGACTTTGGACATGTCGGGCATTCAGCTACGTTCTTCAAAAATTCAGCCTGATTGAAAGATTCATCATCAATTATATGACAATCTCCAACCTCCAGTCCCAGTGATGCTGTCTCAAACCGACCTGAAGCTTTCATCTCTGCTGTCAATTCTCCACAGCTGTCCACAATCACTTTATAACTCATAATCCAAACCTCCGAAACGTGTCATTTGCATCCATTATACGTGGTTTTCATTACCACTTATAACATCATATCACACTTTTCTTTGAAAAAAAAGCTTTTTTTACCCTTCCAGTTTAATTCTTCTAGAAATTCCAAGTGCCATTCCCATCTCTATCATCAGGAACAGGATGGATGTACCACCATAACTGATAAAAGGCAATGTAATTCCGGTATTCGGCATCATGTTCGTAACTACCATAACATTGAGAATTACCTGGATCGCGATATGTGACATAATCCCTGTCATGATCAGTGCTCCATACAGATCAGGTGCGTTCTGTGCAATAAAAAGCAGTCTGTAGATCAGAAGACCGAACAAAACCAGGATAATGATCGCTCCAAATACCCCAAGCTCTTCACAGATTGCTGACAGGATCATGTCGTTCTGCACTTCCGGTATTACCGTCTTTTTGCACCATTTCCCAGTCCTTTCCCAAAAGCCACCTGATCCGATCGCATATAGTCCCTGTACCGTCTGGAAAGAAATCGTTGACGCATATTTTTCCGGGTTCAGCCAGGCAATGATACGTCTGAGTCGGAAGCTGGTGCTGTTCTCAAGAAGTCTTCCGAGGATATATGATCCCGCCACAAAAACAGCCAACCCGCCTCCTGCAATCCACAGAAAAATCTTCTGCTTCTTATGTACGACAAAAAGGATACAGCAGGAAATTCCCATTACAATGATCGCAGAGCTTAGATTATCAGTCAGCACATAAACTCCCAGTGCTGCCAAACCTCCCCACTCCACAACTCCCAGCGATCCTTTCAGGGTGTGTACTTTATTCCCCATTCTGCAAATCAGGTATGGGATAAATATGATCACAGCGATCTTCATAATCTCTGCCGGCTGGAATGACTGGTTAGCCGGAAGCGGAACCATCTTCGTGCACCATTTACCTCAATACCAAGTGGTGTAAATTTAACAAGTGCAAGAAGAAGCATGGATCCCCAGTAGCTCATTGCTGCATATTTGGAAAACATATGATAATCCAGGCGAAACCCACATCATCGCAGCAATACTTCCAAGTCCGATGAGACCCTGCCTTTTCAGGAAGTACATCCCATCTCCGTATTCCGTTCGTGCTTCATAGGAACTGATACTGTATAGCATTACCAGTCCAAAACACATCAGAAATATAATAATCGCCAGAAGACTGTAATCAAAATAATGAACCGCCTGCTTTTTTACAGCCTTCCTTCGTCTGCTTTTAATTCTTTGTGCCATTTATTCACACTCCTACTTAAGCTATAACTACAAAGTCTATATCTTATAAAGTATACCATAATATCCCCCAGACGCACAAGCTTTCCGCACGAAAATAGAGCAGGCTAACTTCTATTCGATTTGTATACAAAAAAATGGTGCCGCTTCTTTGCGACACCATCTTTGTTTTACCAGCTATTCTTTATTTTTTAGCAGCAACTGCTTCTTTGATCTGTTTGGTAAGTTCTGGTACGATCTTATTCAGATCTCCAACGATACCATAGTCAGCTACATCAAAGATCGGAGCTGTCTCATCTTTGTTGATTGCAATGATCAGATCAGATTCTTCCATACCTGCTACATGCTGGATAGCTCCTGAAATACCGATTGCGAAGTATACATTAGGACGAACTGTCTTTCCTGTCTGTCCAACCTGAAGATCTTTTGGTTTCCAGCCATTATCTACAACTGCACGTGAGCAGCTTACTTCTCCGCCGAGTGCTTCTGCAAGATCTTCCAGGATCTTGAAGTTTTCTGCACTTCCAACTCCACGTCCACCAGATACAAGAATCTTTGCATCCATGATGTCAACAGTCTCAGATACAGATTTAACAACTTCCATGATCTCAACATATTTGTTATCCGGTGTGAATCCAGGATTAAACTCTTCAACATTGGCTTTTGCGCCTTCAATCTTAGCAATCTTCTGCATAACACCAGGACGAACGGTTGCCATCTGCGGGCGGTTATCCGGGCATGCGATGGTAGCGATTGTATTTCCGCCAAATGCCGGACGAGTCATAAGAAGCTGATTGTGCTTCTGCTCTTTTCCTGCTACCGGATTGATCGGGAAATCACCGATCTCAAGCTGTGTACAGTCTGCTGTAAGACCTGTCTGTACTCTTGCGGATACTCTAGGACCAAGATCACGTCCGATTGCAGTTGCGCCGACTAACATGATCTCCGGTTTATATTTTTCGATAACAGATGCCAGTGCATGTGCGTATGGCTCTGTTCTATATTCTTTCAGTTCCGGATCATCTACTACGATTACTTTATCTGCTCCGTATGCTGCAAGCTCATCTGCAAGTCCTTTTACGTCAGAACCGATCAGAACGGCTGCTACTTCTGCATTTAAGTCTGCTGCAAGGTCTTTTGCTTTTCCAAGAAGTTCAAATGCGATTCCGCTCAGTTTGTTGTCTACCTGTTCAGCAAAGACATATACTCCCTTATATTCTTCTAAGTTCATGATATTCACCACTTTTCCTTCTTATTAAATGATATGTTTCTCTGTTAATTTTCCCATCAGGTAAGATACTGCTTCTTCCGGATCAAGAGTAACTTTTTCTCCTGCCCCTTTTCTTACTTTGTCAGATGCTTTTGCGATCTTTGTAGGTGATCCCTTCAGACCGATATTTGCATCATCCAGGGTAGTAAGATCTGCTCTTCCCCATGTTGTGATCTCAGCATCACAAGCATCGAAGATTCCGCCTGGTGTCATATAACGTGGTTCATTTAATTCTGAAAGTGCAGTGATAAGGCAAGGCATTTTTGCTTTCAGTACATGATATCTGTCTTCGAACTGACGCTGTACGATCACGCTGTCGCCTTCTACTTTGATATCCTGTGCATAAGAGATTACCGGGATGTCCAGATGTTCGGAAATCTGCGGTCCAACCTGTGCTGTATCACCATCGATTGCCTGACGTCCTGTGATGATCAGGTCATAATCGAGTTTACGGAGTGCTGCTGCGATGGTGCTTGATGTAGCCCATGTATCAGCTCCTCCAAGTACTCTGTCTGTTACAAGAATTGCCTTATCAGCTCCCATTGCAAGTGCTTCACGAAGCACATCGGCTGCTTTTGGAAGTCCCATTGTAAGTACAGTTACTTCTGCTCCATACTGGTCTTTTAATCTAAGTGCGGCCTCAAGACCTGCTTTGTCATCCGGGTTCATAATTGCAAGCATTGCAGCTCTGTTAAGTGTACCGTCCGGATTAAACTGAACTCCGCCTTTTGTATCCGGTACCTGTTTTATACAAACAACTATCTTCACGATTCGTACCTCCTATTTCAATAAGTTTCCAGAAATAACCATACGCTGAACTTCTGAAGTTCCTTCGTAGATTTCTGTAATCTTTGCGTCACGCATCATACGTTCTACATCGTATTCTCTGATGTATCCGTATCCACCATGTAACTGAACAGCCTTTGTGGTAACTTCCATCGCTACTTCTGCTGCATAAAGCTTAGCCTGTGCAGCTTCGACAGAGTAAACTTTCTTTGTAGCTTTTGCCATGGCAGCTTTGTATACCATCATCTTTGCAGCCTCTACCTTTGTAGCCATATCAGCAAGCTGGAACTGTGTGTTCTGGAACTGGCCAATCGTGCGTCCGAACTGTTTTCTTTCTTTTACATATGCGATTGTTCTGTCAAGTGCACCTTCAGCGATTCCAAGTGCCTGAGCGGCAATACCGATACGTCCGCCATCCAGAGTATGCATGGCGATGCCGAAGCCCTTGCCCTGTGCTCCAAGGAGATTTTCTTTTGGAATACGGCAGTCTTCAAAAATAAGCTCGTATGTTGAAGATCCACGGATACCCATCTTCTTCTCTTTTGTACCAAAAGTGAAGCCCGGTGTACCTTTCTCTACGATAAATGCGGAAATCTCTTTCATCTTTCTGCCACGTTTTTCAACAATACCTGTTACGGCGATAATGATGTAAACATCTGCTTCTTTACCGTTTGTGATAAAGCATTTTGATCCGTTTAATACCCATTAATCTCCGTCAAGAACAGCCTTAGTCTGCTGTCCCTGTGCATCTGTACCTGCCCCAGGTTCTGTAAGGCCGAAAGCTCCAAGCTTTCTTCCTGATGCAAGATCCGGAACGTATTTTGCTTTCTGCTCCGGTGTTCCGTATGTCAGGATCGGGTCTATACAAAGAGAGGTATGCGCAGATACGATTACAGATGTTGTGGCACAAACCTTTGCAAGTTCTTCTACACACATTACGTATGTCAGTGGATCGCATCCCTGTCCCTCGTATTCCTTCGGTACCGGAATACCAAGAAATCCATATTTCGCCATTTTTTCAACTGTTGCTCTTGGGAAAACTTCTGTCTCGTCCACTTCCTGTGCAAGTGGTTTTACTTCGTTTTCTGCGAATTCTTTAAACAGAGTTCTCGCCATTTCGTGTTTCTTATCTAATCCGAAATCCATTTATTCTTCCTCCATGTCTTTATTTAGAACATCCATTACTGTGCATCAACCGGAGTTTTTGTGCGGTCTGCATTGTATACATAGAATCCTTTTCCGCTCTTAACTCCAAGGTTTCCACCACGAACCATCTTACGAAGCAGCGGACATGCACGATATTTGCTGTCGCCTGTTTCTGCATAAAGTACATCCATGATAGCAAGGCAGATATCAAGTCCGATGAAATCACCAAGCTCCAGAGGTCCCATTGGATGGTTTGCACCAAGCTTCATTGCCGCATCGATTCCTGCGATATCAGATACACCTTCCATCTTGATGAAAGCTGCTTCATTGATCATCGGAACAAGGATACGGTTTACTACGAAACCTGCTGCTTCATTAACCTGTACAGGTGTCTTTCCGATTTCTTCTGCGATCTTCTTGATTGCATCTACAGTTTCAGCCGGTGTATTTACGCCTGCGATCACTTCTACTAATTTCATACGGTCTGCCGGGTTGAAGAAATGCATACCGATCATTGGACGGGTAAGTCCGTTGCCGATTTCTGTGATAGAAAGGCTGGAGGTATTTGATGCAAAAATGCATTCAGGTTTTGCGATCTTATCAAGTTCACTGAATGTAGTTTTCTTAACTTCCATGTTCTCAAATGCTGCTTCTACGATCAGATCACAATCTGCGCAGAGATCTTCTTTGAGTCCCGGAGTAATTTTTGCAAGAATTGCATCAACTGCTTCCTGAGTTAATTTTCCTTTCTGAACAAGTCTGTCATAGCCTTTAGCGATTTTAGCTTTTCCGCCTTCTGCCCATTCCTGTTTGATGTCACAGAGTGCTACTTCATATCCATCTACCTGAGCAAATGCCTTTGCAATGCCCTGTCCCATTGTTCCTGCGCCAATAATTCCTACTTTCATTGAAATTACCTCCATTTTATAAATTTAATTTTCCAGGGGAGAGTTAATTCTCCCCTTTATTAAACGAACTTATTTATTAAGGAAAGCTTCTACTTTTCTCTTTTCAAGGAATGCTGCCATTCCTTCTTTCTGGTCGTAGGATTCAAAGCATCCGCCGAAGAGTTTTCTTCTACTACGATTGCCTCATCCATTCCCTTTTCAAGACCTTCATTGATTGCCTGTTTGCAGTGTCTTACTGCGATCGGTGCATTCTTTGCAATGCCTGCTGCCATCTTCTTTGCTGCCGGCATCAGTTCTTCCTGCGGATATACGGCATTTACAAGACCGATTCTGTAAGCTTCGTCAGCTTTGATATTTCTTGCAGTGTAGATCATCTGCTTTGCCATACCAGGTCCGACAAGTCTTGCAAGTCTCTGTGTTCCACCAAATCCAGGTGTAATTCCAAGGCCAACCTCCGGCTGTCCGAATACTGCATTGTCTGAACAGATACGGATATCACAGCTCATGGAGATTTCACATCCGCCACCAAGAGCGAATCCATTAACTGCTGCGATTACCGGAATCGGAAGTGTTTCGATCTTACGGAAAATATCATTTCCTTTCTTTCCAAAAGCTTCTCCCTCTTCTTTTGTAAGAGTACTCATCTCAGCGATATCTGCACCGGCTACAAAAGATTTTTCTCCTGCTCCTGTAAGGATCAGGCATCTGACTGCATCAAGATCAACACCGTCGATCGTTGCATCAAGTTCATCAAGAACTGCACTATTCAGTGCGTTCAGTGCCTTTGGACGGTTAATGGTAATAATTCCAACCTGTCCTTCTACTTCATATGTAATAAATTCCATCATCAACATCTCCTTTTGATCTGGTTTATTAATCACGTTCTACGATTGTAGCACAGCCCATTCCGCCGCCGATACAAAGTGTTGCAAGACCTTTCTTTGCATCACGTTTCTGCATCTCATGAAGAAGTGTAACAAGGATACGGCATCCTGAAGCTCCTACTGGATGTCCGAGAGCAATTGCTCCACCGTTTACATTTACTTTATCCATGTCGAATTTCAGATCATGTGCTACTGCAAGTGACTGTGCTGCGAAAGCTTCGTTTGCTTCGATCAGATCCATATCATCTACAGAAAGCCCTGTCTTAGCCATTACTTTATTCGTAGCTGCAACCGGTCCGACACCCATGATAGATGGATCTACTCCGCCGAGTGCTCCTGCTACCCATGTTGCCATCGGTGTAACGCCGAGCTCTTTTGCTTTTTCTTCACTCATAACAACGATTGCTGCTGCTCCGTCATTGATGCTGGAAGCATTTGCTGCTGTTACAATACCATCTTTTTTGAATGCCGGACGAAGTCTTGCGATTCCTTCTGCTGTTGTTCCCGGACGCGGTCCTTCATCTGTATCAACTACGATGGTTTCTTTTTTCTTCTTCACTTCTACAGGAACAATCTCATCTTTGAATTTTCCTGCTTCGATTGCTGCGCAGGCTTTCTGCTGGCTTGCTGCTGCAAATTCATCAAGCTGTTCTCTTGTGAGTCCCCACTGTTCTGCTACATTCTCAGCAGTGATTCCCATGTGATAGTCATTGAATGCATCCCAAAGTGCGTCATTTACCATTGTATCGATCATCGGTGCATTACCCATTCTGTATCCATAACGTGCGTTTTTCAGTGCATATGGAGCCATAGACATATTTTCCATACCGCCTGCTACAACGATATCAGCATCTCCTGCCTGGATCATCTGTGCAGCCATGTTCACACAGTTAAGTCCGGATCCGCAAACAACGTTAACCGTAACTGCCGGTGTCTCGACCGGAAGACCTGCTTTTAAAGAAGCCTGACGTGCAACGTTCTGTCCAAGACCTGCCTGGATTACACAACCCATATATACATGATCAACCTGTTCCGGAGCAACACCTGCTCTATTTAAAGCTTCTTTGATAACGATAGATCCTAATTCCGGTGCCGGAGTTGTAGAAAGAGCTCCACCCATACTTCCGATTGCTGTACGACACGCACCTGCTAACACGATTTTCTTTGCCATCACTTTTTCCTCCTTTTACATCTTAATGGTAAGTATCACTTCTTATTAGATATATACTGTTTTACTTTCCGTTTTTAAGATTTTCGCAAGGGACTTTTTTGTCCTCTTTTTTTAATATACTACCCATTTCCCGTTCTGTCAAATATTTATCAATCATTTTTTATCATTTAATTTTCTTTTAACATTTTCACCAACATTTTTTCACAATACATCTGCATTATTCGTCATTTCCAACACACCACTTTTATATTGACCTTTCCCAGATATGGTGCTACACTTAAGATTGTTAAAAATTATTCAACCAGAATACTATAATTAAATTATGAATGAGAAGGTGTGAAAATGAGCAAAAGTTTTGAAGAATTAATCTCAAAAGCAAATCAAAAAACCTTAAAGAAAGTCTCTGTTTCCAACGCACAGGATGAGCCGGTACTGCAGGCTGTCAAAGCTGCAAAAGAGCAAAATATCGCAACAGCCATCCTTGTCGGTGATGAAGCCAAGATCCGCGAGATTGCCGCTTCTATTGATATGGATCTGACAGATTTCGAAATCATCAATGAGCCTGATACCGAAGCAGCTGCATTAAAGGCTGTTGAGCTTGTACACAACGGCAAAGCTGATATCCTTTTAAAAGGATTGCTTGAAACAAAGACATTCTTAAAGAGCGTATTGAATAAAGAAGTCGGACTTCGTACCGGAAAGATGCTGTCTCATGTATGCGTATTTGAGATTGAAGGCATTAACCGTCTTCTGTTCTTCACAGACGTAGCTTTCAATACATATCCAACCCTTTGCAGATAAAGTCAATATCATCAACAATGCAGTAGAAGTCGCACATGCATGTGGCATCGAATGCCCGAAGGTTGCTCCTCTGTGTGCAGTTGAAACAGTGAATCCAAAGATGCAACCAACAGTCGATGCCGATAATCTCACCAAGATGTACGAGAGTGGCGATTTCAAAGGATGCCAGATCTACGGACCACTTTCCATGGATCTTGCGATCGATCCGGAAGCAGCTGTTCACAAAGGTGTGACTAATCCAGTAGCCGGACATGCTGATATTCTCCTCTTCCCGAATATCGATGCAGGAAATATCACATATAAGATTCTTGTCCGCACTGCAAAGGTCAAGATCGGTAACGTACTTGTCGGAACAAGCGCTCCGGTTGTACTTACATCACGTTCTGATGATTTCCAGACAAAACTGAATTCTATCGCTCTTGCGACCGTAATCGCAGGATCGATCACAGACTAAGGAGGATCTTTTTATGAGCTATAAAATTTTAGTAATCAACCCGGGATCTACTTCTACCAAGATCGGTGTGTACGAAGACGAAACTTTGTTATTCGAAGAAACACTCCGTCATTCCACCGAAGAGATTGCAAAATATGCAACCATCGTTGACCAGAAAGATTTCCGTAAAGAACTGATCGTAGATATTCTCGCAAAGAACAGCTTCGACATCAAATCTCTGAATGTTGTAGTAGGACGAGGCGGACTTTTAAAACCGATCCCAGGTGGAACCTATCCAGTATCTGACGCACTTCTTGCTGACTTAAAAGCAGGTGTGCAAGGACAGCATGCATCGAACCTTGGAGGCATCCTTGCCCGCGAAATCGGTGATGAGATCGGAGTTCCTTCTTACATTGTTGACCCGGTTGTTGTCGATGAGATGGAACCTGTTGCAAGATATTCCGGAATCCCGGAACTTCCGCGTATCAGTATCTTCCACGCACTGAACCAGAAAGCAGTTGCCAAACGCTACGCCAAAGAACAGAGTGTATCTTATGACTCCCTGAACCTGGTCGTTGTACATATGGGCGGCGGTGTATCTGTCGGTGCTCATAAAAATGGCAAAGTTGTCGATGTCAACAACACGCTTGACGGAGACGGACCTTTCTCACCGGAACGTTCCGGCGGTGTACCGGCAGGCGCACTCGTAAAAATGTGTTTCTCCGGTCAGTACACACAGGATGAAGTATATAAAAAGATCAACGGGAAAGGCGGTCTCAACGGATACCTTGGAACCAACAACATGCGCGACGTTGCAGAACGTGCCTTTGAAAAGGGTGACGAAGAAGCAGCCGGTGTATTCCACGCATTCACTTACCAGGTTGCCAAAGAAGTCGGCGCCATGGCAGCCGTACTTAACGGCAAAGTAGACCAGATCCTTCTCACCGGCGGTATCGCATACAGCGATTATGTAACATCCGAGATCAAGGAAAAAGTCGGATTCATCGCCCCAATCACCGTCTATCCGGGAGAAGACGAACTCCTCGCTCTCGCCCAAGGCGCTCTTCGTGTATTAAACGGCGAAGAAAAACCTCTGGTATATTAATTTTTTTCAAAGCCTAAAACATGCAAAACGCATATATCTCATCGTAGAAAAAAGTCTGGCACACCTCGCCAGACTTTTTTAGTTACTACGCTTTTATTTAATAATGTCAATAGCTTCGAGGGACAAATTGGGCAAAAGATATTGCGTCTATTCGTCTTTTGTGCAATGGAGATGAAACCCAAAAATCGTGGAAGCCTCTGCTGAACACGATTTTCGCTTTAGGGGTTCATCGGAATGGTTTGCACAACTAGAATAGACGCATTATCTTTTGCCCAATTTGTCAACACAACCTAAATCATTCAAAAAAGGCAGACACTTAAAAGTATCCACCCTTTTTCTATCCCTAATCTCTCTTAACTACAGCAGAGCAGCCCATTCCACCGCCAACACAAAGTGTTGCAAGACCTGTATGTACATCTTCTTTCTGCATCTCATACAGCAGACTTACAAGGATTCTCGCACCTGAGCATCCAACCGGATGTCCGAGAGCAATTGCTCCACCATTGACATTCAGTTTGCTAAGATCAAATCCAAGATCCTTTCCAACTGCTACTGACTGTGCTGCAAATGCTTCATTTGCTTCGATCAGATCGAAATCTCCGATCTCCATTCCCAGCTTCTTCATAACCTTACGTGTTGAATAAACCGGTCCGATTCCCATGATTGCCGGATCACATCCTGCGAGTTCTCCGCCGATCCATGTTGCCATAGGTGTTACGCCAAGCTCTTTTGCTTTTTCTTCGCTCATAACGATAAGTGCAGCTGCACCATCATTGATTCCGGATGCGTTACCTGCTGTAACCATACCGTCTTTCTTGAATGCCGGGCGAAGTCTTGCAAGACCTTCTTTTGTGATTCCTTTACGAGGACCTTCATCTGTATCTACAAGAATCGTTTCTTTTTTCTTCTTCACTTCGACCGGAACAATCTCGTCTTTAAATTTACCTTCTGCCATTGCTTTTTCACATTTGTTCTGAGACCATGCTGCAAATTCATCCAGTTCTTCTCTTGTAAGTCCCCACTGTTCGCAGATATTTTCTGCTGTGATTCCCATGTGATAATTATGGAATGCATCGGTCAGACCATCCTTGATCATAGCATCTTCGATTGTCGCATTTCCCATACGATATCCATAACGTCCGTTTCTCAACATGTACGGAGCCATTGTCATATTTTCCATACCACCTGCAACGATGATATCTGCATCTCCAGCTGCGATCAGCTTCGCTGCAAGGTTTACACAGTGAAGACCGGATCCACAAAGTACGTTGATAGTTGTTGCCGGTACTTCATTCGGGATTCCTGCATATACAGCTGCCTGACGTGCCGGGTTCTGTCCGTTGCCAGCCTGGATAACATTTCCCATATACACTTCGTCAACCTGATCCGGAGAAACGCCCGCTCTTTTGAGAGCTTCTTTGATTACGATCGTTCCAAGTTCTACAGCCGATGTATTTGCAAACTGTCCGCCCATTACACCGATTGCTGTACGACATGCTCCTGCTAAAACAACTTTTCTTGCCATGATAAAAATCCTCCTTTTATATTCACAAAAATCTGATAGTTCTATTATAATCCCCTTGTTTTCACTTTTCAATAGTTGATTGATATTTTTTTAACATTTTTCTTGTGTACTATAATAGAAACATCTGTTAACTTTATTGAAACACATCTTAATAAATGTTAAGATTTTGTCTTGTGTTTATATATTTTTAATACTTTTTATACTTATTTTATCGAAAGGATTTTATCTCACATGAACGAATTAAGACCAAAACTTTTTGACGTCATGAAGAGCTACACCAAAAAACAGCTGATCAAGGATATCATTTCTGGTATCATCGTTGCCATTATTGCTCTTCCCCTCTCAATCGCACTCGCAATTGCTTCCGGTGTCGGACCAGAGCAGGGACTTTACACCGCGATCATTGCCGGTTTCTTTATCTCTTTCTTCGGAGGGAGCCGTGTACAGATTGGCGGACCGACCGCTGCATTCGTTGTTATTATTTACGGAATTGTTGCCAGTTATGGAACCGACGGTCTGATCGTCGCAACCATCCTCGCCGGCATTATCCTTGTCATCATGGGAATCTGCCGTTTCGGTTCTCTGATCAAATACATTCCTTACACGATCACAACCGGATTTACCTGTGGTATTGCTGTCACCCTGTTTGTCGGACAGCTGAAAGATTTCTTCGGTATGGATATTGCTTCCGTTCCATCTGAATTTCTGGACAAGGTCATTGTCTATGCAAAAAATATCAGTACGATCAACCTAACCGCCACCCTGATCGGTCTTTTAGCTGTTGCGATCATGCTACTTTGGACAAAAGTAACTGATAAAATTCCGGGGTCTCTGGTTGCCATCGTTGTTACCACTGCAATCGCTTATTTTGCAAAACTTCCGGTCAACACCATTGGAAGTGTGTATGGAAAACTGAATTCTGCTTTTCCTTCTTTCCATGTTCCATCTATTACCATGAACCTGATACAGCAGATGATCTCACCGGCATTTACCATTGCTGTTTTTGCAGCGATTGAATCCCTGCTGTCCGCAGTTGTATCGGATGGAATGATCGGCGATACCCACAAATCCAATGCCGAACTGATCGGACAGGGTCTGGGAAATATTTTCTCCGGTTTCTTTGGTGGAATTCCTGCGACCGGTGCAATCGCCAGAACTGCTGCCAATGTCCGCAATGGCGGACGGACTCCGATTGCCGGAATCGCACATTGTATTACACTTACAATCATTCTTCTGGTACTGATGCCACTTGCCGCCCTGATCCCAATGACAACACTTGCTGCTGTTCTTCTGGTGGTTGCCGCAAATATGGCCGACTGGAGTTCCTTCTTCCGTTTGTGTAAGAATGCTCCTAAAAGTGATATCATCGTTCTGGTTGCAACCTTCTTTCTGACCGTATTCTTCGATCTGGTTGTTGCCATCGAAATCGGTGTTGTCCTCGCCGCCTTGCTTTTCATGAAACGTATGGCAGAAACAGCTGATATCAAAGCCTGGAAATATACCGATTCACCGGACATTACCCCGGGGGAAGCAGAAAAACTACGTGAGATCCCGCATTCCATCAGTGTATTCGAAATCTGCGGACCGATGTTTTTTGCCGCAGCCGATCAGCTTCTTGGCATCAACAGCGACCATCGTACCAAAGCAGTCGTCATCCGTATGCGAAGTGTACCGGCTATCGATGCTAGTGCAATGAAATGTCTCCATGAACTTGCTGAGCGTGCAAAGAAAAAGAATATCCATCTGATTTTCCCACGTCAATGAACAGCCGATGAAGGTTATGAAAAAAGATGGATTCTATGAACTGATCGGAAAAAAGAATTTCCATGAAAACATTGTAAGTGCACTGGATTATGCGGAAACACTTGTAAAATAGTTTTGCGATTATTATGTTTTTTCAAAAAAACAATTTTGTCATTGACATTTATATAGCAATTTGTTAAATTAAAGTTGCTCATATGACTGACGGAAGTGGAATGAACCACAGGGAAATATGAGGATTTGATTATTTAGCCGACCGTCTGGGCGATTCAGCTCAGATGCCGGCTTTTTTTACGCATTTTTATAAGATTATCATAAATCAGGGCTATATAAAAGGCGTAAACATCCATCGGTTCTTCTGGCTGAACCTTTTCATATGTCTGGAATTTGCCAGAACTTTCCGGGCATAAACCGCAGCAACACAGTGTATAATAACCAGGTCATAGGTACTATGGCTCACCCACAAGAAGGAGGAATAACCAAATGATGCAGAAAGAACAATGGCAGGGATTTGAAGGAAGACTCTGGAAAGAAGAAATCAACGTTCGTGATTTTATCCAGAACAACTACACACCTTACGAGGGAGATTCTTCATTCCTTGCAGATCCGACCGAAGCAACAAACCAGCTCTGGGGCAAGCTTCAGGAACTCCAGAAAGAAGAACGTGCAAAAGGCGGCGTTCTGGATATGGAAACAGAAGTGGTATCTTCTCTTACCGCTTACGGTCCAGGTTATATCTGCGAAGAACTGAAAGATAAAGAACAGGTTGTGGGTCTTCAGACTGACAAACCTCTGAAACGTGCATTTATGCCGTTCGGTGGAATCAAAATGGCTGAGGAAGCATGCAAAACTTACGGATATGAACCAAACCCGAAATTCCATAAAATCTTTACAGATTATCATAAAACACATAACCAGGCAGTATTTGATGCCTACACACCGGAAATGAAAAAAGCACGTCACGCAAAAATCCTTACCGGTCTTCCGGATACTTACGGACCGCGACGTATCGTCGGCGATTACCGCCGTGTTGCCCTCTACGGAATCGATCTCCTGATCGCTATGAAGCAGGACGATCTCGCAAACTGCGGATACGGATCCATGCGTGACAATGTCATCCGTCAGCGGGAAGAACTTGCAGAACAGATCCGTGCCCTCAAGGGTATGAAAGAAATGGCTGCTGTCTACGGATTCGACATTTCCGAGCCAGCAAAAAATGCAAAAGAAGCATTCCAGTGGCTGTACTTCGGATATCTTGCAGCAATCAAGACTCAGAACGGCGCTGCTATGAGTGTCGGACGTATCTCTACCTTCCTTGATATCTACATCAAGAGAGATATGGAAGCAGGAATCCTTACCGAAGAAGAAGCTCAGGAATTAGTTGACCATATGACAATGAAATTCCGTATGGTTAAGTTCGCACGTATCCCATCTTACAACCAGCTCTTCTCCGGTGACCCGGTCTGGGCTACACTGGAAGTCGGAGGAATGGGACAGGACGGACGTTCTATGGTAACAAAGACCGACTACCGTTTCCTGCACACCCTGGAAAACATGGGACCTTCTCCGGAACCGAACCTGACTGTACTTTACACAGAACGTCTTCCGAAGAACTTCAAGGACTACGCTTCACATATTTCTATTGAAACAAGTTCTATCCAGTATGAGAAATGATGATGCAATGCGTCCGGTATGGGGCGATGACTATTCTATCTGCTGCTGCGTATCTGCAACACAGACAGGTAAAGAAATGCAGTTCTTTCGGAGCAAGAGCAAACCTTGCAAAATGCCTTCTTTACGCGATCAACGGTGGTGTCGACTGCAAGTCAAAAGATCAGGTAGGACCGGCTTACACACCGATCACTTCTGAATACCTTGATTATGATGAAGTAATGGCTAAATACGACAAGATGATGGACTGGCTCGCAGGACTGTATGTAAATACCTTGAACCTGATCCACTACATGCATGACAAATACTACTATGAGGCAGCTGAGATGGCACTGATCGACACCGATGTAAGACGTACATTCGCAACCGGTATCGCAGGATTCTCTCACGTAGTAGACTCCTTAAGTGCAATCAAATACGCAAAAGTGAAAACTAATCCGTGACGAAAACGGACTCGTTGTAGATTTCGAGACAACCGGTGATTTCCCGAAATACGGAAATGATGATGACCGCGCAGATGATATCGCAGTATGGCTTCTTCAGACATTTATGAAGAAACTGAAAAAGCATCACACCTACCGTGAATCCGAACCGACAACTTCTATCCTTACCATTACCTCAACGTTGTATATGGTAAAAGCTACAGGATCTCTTCCGGACGGAAGAAAAGCAGGCGCACCGCTTTCACCTGGAGCAAACCCGAGCTACGGTGCAGAACAGAACGGACTTCTTGCTTCCCTGAACTCCGTTGCCAAGCTGCCTTATGAATGGGCACTTGACGGAATCTCTAACACCCAGACCATCAACCCGGATGCAATCGGACATAATCCGGAGGAGCGCATTAACAACCTGGTAAATGTTATGGACGGATACTTCTCTCAGGGTGCTCACCATCTGAACGTCAACGTATTCGGAACAGAAAAACTTCTTGACGCTATGGAACATCCGGAAAAAGAAGAATACGCAAACTTTACGATCCGTGTATCAGGATATGCGGTTAAGTTTATCGACCTTACACGCGAACAGCAGCTCGATGTAATCGCAAGAACCTGCCACGATCGTATGTAATTACCGAACTTACACTCTTTTGCCAAACATATCGTTATGCTGGAAGTCATGCATTTTAAAGTGCATGACTTTCGGCACATACAGAGATGCTGCTGGCAGCTTTTCCTGCATACTAAAGCATTTAAAAGACTCTGCCTGATCCGCAGTTTTCCAATCACACAATGAAAAAGGAGATTTTCATATGACTCAAATCAAAGGACTTATTCACTCTACAGAAAGCTTTGGTTCTGTTGACGGGCCTGGGGTACGTTTTATTATATTTGTTCAGGGATGTCCACTGAGATGTCAGTTCTGCCATAACCCTGACACCTGGAATATGACAGATAAAAACGGCGCCACCTGGCGCAGTGCCGATGAGCTTCTTGCGCAGGCTCTGCGTTACCGCACTTACTGGAAAAATGGCGGTGGAATCACCGTAAGCGGCGGAGAACCTCTCCTTCAGATTGATTTTCTGCTGGATCTTTTCAAAAAAGCAAAGGCAAAAGGTATTCACACAACGATTGATACTGCAGGCGGTCCTTTTACCAGAGAAGAACCATTTTTCTCCAAATTCCAGGAGCTGATGCAGTATACCGATCTTCTTCTTGTTGATATTAAGCATATCGATGAAAAATCTCACAAAGAGCTGACCGGAAAAACAAATAAAAACATTCTGGATATGATCTGCTTTCTCTCCGATATCAAAAAACCTGTCTGGATCCGCCATGTGCTCGTACCGGAGCGCAGCGACTATGATGAATACTTAAACCGGTTAAATGATTTTATCCAGACACTTGATAATGTAGAAAGAGTAGAAATCCTGCCTTATCACACACTTGGTGCCTACAAATGGAAAGAGCTGGGACTTGATTATCCTCTCGAAGGGATCAATCCACCTTCGAGAGAACGTGTGGAAAATGCAAAAAAAATCCTGCACTGTTCGTAAGACATATTTTAAAAAATAGATGGCAGCTTTCTCTTCATATTTTACCTGTAATGTGCTATGATTGGTGTAGTGTATTTAAGAGAGGAGCATTATAGCAATGAACGAAAGAATGGAACGCGTATTGGAAAAAATGAGAAAAAAAGGAATCGATCAGTTACTGGTATCTGATCCACTGAGCATCCGCTTTTTAACAGGAATCATGGTACATCCAGGGGAAAGATTGTACGCTCTGCTGCTTCGTACAAACGGAAAGCACACCATGTTCTTGAACTATCTGTATTATGTATCAAATACAGGATTCGAAGAAGTATGGTTCAGTGACATGGATGACCAGATCGGGGTTCTGACAGAACATATCGATACCAAGGGCGTAATCGGTATCGACAAAGCATTTCCTGCTCGTTTCCTGATCCCGCTTCAGGAACGCTGCCCGGAACTGAAAACGATATGGGGATCTGACTGCGTAGACGGTGTTCGTGCTGTTAAAAACGCTGAGGAGATCGAGATCATGAAACATGCATCTGTGATCAATGATACGGTTATGGAAAGAGCTGCTGCCTACATTAAAGAAGGCATGACAGAAAAACAGATTGCTGATTTCATTGAAGCAGAATACTACAAAGAAGGCGCAACAGGACTCAGCTTTGATACGATCGTATGCTTCGGTGCTAACGCTGCTGACCAACATCACTCACCAAGCGAGACAAGAACTTTGAAAGCCGGAGAATGTGTCCTGATCGATATGGGATGTGTATGGAACGGTTACTGCTCAGACATGACAAGAACATTCTACTGCAAGAGCGTAGATGATGAGCAGGCTGCTATCCACGATCTGGTTCGTACAGCAGTTGAGAAAGCAGAAGCCATCATCAAACCAGGCGTACGTTTCTGTGATATCGATGCGCAGGCAAGAGATCTCATCGGCGAAGCAGGATACAGTGAGTACTGGAAGATTCGTCTTGGACACTTCATCGGACAGGAAGACCATGAATACGGTGATGTAAGCCCGATCAACAAGAACGTGGCTGAACCTGGTATGATCTTCTCTATCGAGCCTGGTATCTACATCGAAGGCAAATACGGTGTTCGTGTTGAAGGACCTTGTTCTCGTAACAGAAGACGGACATGAACTTCTTAACGTAGTAGATAAAAAATATAGAACAGTTGGTTAATTGTTCTTCCATTACTTCAATATAGAACCAAAAAAGACACGCATTACTGCGTGTCTTTTTTGGTCAACCCCTGGATCGCGTTAACAATTTCCATATACGTTTCTTCGATTGCATCCTGTCCGGGAACCCCACGTAAAAGTGTATTTCCCTTCTCTACAGCTGCTTTCAGCTCATTTACGGATTCATCGGTATAGGTCTCTGTATTAATAGATTCTGTGTTGTCAATTAATGCTTTTAACTGCGTCTTGTCTAACTTCTGTGGTGTGATGGTAATTGTATCGCCAACTTTTTGTGTGGTATTCTTTCCCCCACTCAAATTTTGTCGTACAAAATAAATACCTCCACCAATCACCACACATGCAAGAAGTATGACAAGAACAGAACCTATCTCTGTCCCGCGGTCACGATGAGTTTTCTTTGGTCTTTTTACGATAGTTGGATTCGTATGCTTATTCATATAGAAATATCCTTTATAAACTTCAGGTAGCTGTGAGAGAACTCACAGCCACCTGATTAAATTCACATCATCTGTGCTTATTGCTAAGACCAGATTATGCGTTTCTTCTTCTGAAGAATGCTACAACTGCTGCAGCACCTGCAATAAGAAGTGTTGCTACGTATACGAATACGTTGCTATGATCACCAGTCTGAACTGTATCAGATTTCTGCTCATTTGCTTTCTTAGCAGATTCCTTCTTGTTTGTCTTTTTGTCATCTTTTGCTACTGTTGTAGATGTTTTGTCATCTTTCTTGTTCTCTTCAATTGAAGTACCCGGTTTTTCTTCTGGAGTACTTGGTTTTGAAGGATCAACTGATGGCTGATCCGGATCAACTGGAGTTTCATTCTTTTCAAGAACAGCTGTTACTGTGTAGTCATCAGCTACTCCGTATGGGAATGCGATTGATGTTGCATTTGCATCAAGGTTGTAGATTTCTTCGCCAGCTTGTTTGTTACTTTCCAGCCTTTGAATGTGTATCCATCTTTTGCTACTACTGTCGGAAGGAATCCAAGGTTGTATTCTGCTTCCTGAAGATTTTTGTTATCAAGCTGTGTTGCTTCTCCGTATCCTTCGAATGATCCTTAGTTTGAATCGATTACAACTGTTGCATTTGCTACTGCTACTTCTTCTTCATTCTTTTCAAGAACAGCTGTTACTGTGTAGTTATCAGCTACTCCGTATGGGAATGAAATTGATGTTGCATTTGCATCAAGGTTGTAGATTTCTTCGCCAGCTTTGTTTGTTACTTTCCAGCCTTTGAATGTGTATCCATCTTTTGCTACTACTGTCGGAAGGAATCCAAGTGTGTATTCTGCTTCCTGAAGGTTTTCGTTATGAAGTTCTGTTGCTCCTTCATATCCTTCGAATGATCCTTCGTTTGAATCGATTACAACTGTTGCATTTGCTACTGCTACTTCTTCTTCATTCTTTTCAAGAACAGCTGTTACTGTGTAGTCATCAGCTACTCCGTATGGGAAAGAAATTGATGTTGCATTTGCATCAAGGTTGTAGATTTCTTCGCCGGCTTTGTTTGTTACTTTCCAGCCTTTGAATGTATATCCTTCATTTGCTACTACTGTCGGAAGGAATCCAAGGTTGTATTCTGCTTCCTGAAGGTTTTCGTTATGAAGTTCTGTTGCTCCTTCATATCCTTCGAATGATCCTTCGTTTGAATCGATTACAACTGTTGCATTTGCTACTGCTACTTCTTCTTCATTCTTTTCAAGAACAGCTGTTACTGTGGTCATCAGCTACTCCGTATGGGAAAGAAATTGATGTTGCATTTGCATCAAGGTTGTAGATTTCTTCGCCGGCTTTGTTTGTTACTTTCCAGCCTTTGAATGTATATCCTTCATTTGCTACTACTGTCGGAAGGAATCCAAGGTTGTATTTGCTATCCTGAAGGTTTTCGTTATGAAGTTCTGTTGTTCCTTCGTATCCTTCGAATGATCCTTCGTTTGAATCGATTACAACTGTTGCATTTGCTACTGCTACAGCCGGTGTTTCTTCAACTTTTTCAAATTCAGGTGTAATTGTTACATAACCAACATTAGATCCTTCTGGGAAATGTGCAAGTCCTGTCACACCAAATGTTTTAGCATCTGCATCCCAATTCTGTGTTTCAGCGCCTTCAACTTTCCATCCAGTAAACTTGTATCCATCATTTGCTTTTACTGCCGGAATTTCAAACTGCTGGTCTGTGTCTGCAGCAATACCTTTGAAAGAAACAACTGTTGATGGTGCATAATCCGGGAATGATCCTTTTTCTGAATCAATAATATTGAAATATACTTCTACTGTTTTTTCTTCAGCTGGTTCTTCTTTAGCTTTTACATTAACATTAACATCTGCATCCTTACCATATTCTACAGAAGTACTCCACTTATCATCTGCAAGTTCGTATCCTTTGGAATTGTAAGATCTTTTGCAGTAAACTCAGCGCTTTCTCCAACTTTACCATTCTTTTTAATGGTCTGGATATTATCTTTAATATAATTGTCTGAATTTACATCAACGTAATGTACACGTAATTCAGCATCTTTTTTCTCTACTGCAGCTTCTTTTTCTTTGAATGTCGCCTCGAATGTCACATATCCATCATTCTTGTCTTTTTCATAGAATGCTAATCCTGAAACATAAAATGTTTCTGACTCTGGTAACCAATCTGCTTCATTAGCTCCACTAACATGCCATCCAGTAAATTCATATCCTTCTTTTGCTTCCACTTTCGGAATAGGATGCGCGTCTCCGTCAGTTTCATCTAAATCATAAGTTACTACTTTAGCTCCAGCCGGGTCTGTAAATTTTCCTTTTTCAGGATCAACATTGAAAGCAACATGAGCAGTTTTCTTTATCTCTACTGGTTTAATAACTGCTTGAATAGCTACAAACTCTGAAGTACCAGCAGCTCTTACAATATCCTCATAACTCATTTGGGCAGTAGCATCAAAAAACTTATCATTAATTGTCCATCCCTTGAGCTCATATCCCTCTTCAACAGTAAGTGTTGGTGGCGTGATAGTATCACCGCTCGTCATCTCTTTAGTTAAAAAGTGTTGTCCGTCTGCACCCACTGCATAATCCCAGTAATTGAAAGTTACTGTAATGTTAAATGCTTTTTCATCTGTAGCAACAGTTGTAGCAGAACTATTGTTATCAGCCGCAACAACCGGTACAGCATTTACTCCAACGAGCATTACTGCGACAGAGAACGCACATGCCTGATGAAGTACTCTTCTCTTTTTCATCTCTAATTTCCTCTCTTTCTCATCTTAAAAAATTATATGCTTTTGTGCATACGTATCCTATTTTGGTTATTATAAGTCTTAATTTTTAAGAAGTCAACAGTATTATCTCTTTTTCTAGGACTTCCTGGTCTTTTTAACATACTTTTTTCAAAACATTTTATTTTTTCTTTTCTTTTTCAAAACAATTAAATGTTTTATTAACACTTTCACTATAATAGTGGGTTTTTAATGTTATTTCCCCTATTTTTCAGTATTTTAATAGGTAAATTCTTTATAAATAATTCGATAAAAAACCATAGTTTTCAAAATTGCATCTTCTTATCTTTGTGCTTTATAATAAGAAAGTAGTAAATTTGAAAGGAAACCGTTTTCATGAAAGACATTGGCAAGATTCTGAAATATGCCCGTGAGAATAAAAATATACACAAAACAAGTAATGGAATTAACCGGCATCCACAGGAAATCGCTTTCTGGTTAAGAGAACAACGTTGCCGAGCCAAATCTATCAACCTTTGCGACTCTTGCCAATCTCTATGGTATTTCTGCCGATGAAGTATTAGATATTGGTGGAAAAGCTTCTTCCGACTCTCTGCCTCAATGTGAATTCCAGGTTCTTTCTTTATTTAAAGAACTTGACCCCAAACATCAGGAAGAACTCCTGATTCAAATCACCGCACTTGTCAGATTTTTGCATACAAAAAATATGGCGCCGCAAGTCTCACAATTCCTATTTCGTTAGAGATCATAGGCGGAAAAATTAAAGTTTAGAGATTAAAGTTTGAATATGATAGCACATGTGTATCTTTAATTTTAAGACTTTTTGATTTATTAGTACTTTTTCTAAGAATTCTACTCTTTTTAACGTCTATTTCTTATATAATAGCAATAGTACATACCACTTCACTTATATTATATATGAAATCTTCGAAAGGACGATCGCCCATGGAACATATAGGAGAAATTCTCCGGACAGCACGTGAAGATAATTTTTATACTCAGAAGAAAGTAATGGAACTGACCGGTATCAACCGCAAGACTCTGTCCGGCTATGAGAACAGTGTAGCTGAACCAGATCTTGACACATTTGCCAGATTACTCCGCTTATATCAACTTTCTGCGGATGAAGTATTAGGAATTAAGACTTCTACCCCCCCCTCGCATTTTTCCCTTTCGCGCTGCGAATGAAAAATGCTTACTCTTTTCCAAAAATTTGACACCAGCCACCAGGAAGAGCTTTTGATTCAGTTTCAATCTCTCGCAGACTATCTCGATAAAAAATCAAAATAAAATTATTGCTTTTTCCCTGCCTGTTTGATTCATTTATAATGAACTTATACTATGTTTGAAGGGGGAACATTTTCATGAAAGATATTGGTAAAATTCTGAAAAACGCCCGTGAGAATAAAGAATATACCCAGAAACAAGTGATGGAATTGACCGGTATCCACAGAAAATCTCTGTCCGGTTATGAGAATAACGTTGCCGAGCCGGATCTCTCCACTTTCGCAACCCTTGCCAATCTGTATGGCATCTCTGCAGATGAAGCTTTGGAAATTGGTGAACCGGATCCTTCTGTTTCTTTGCTTCGTTTTGAATTCCAAGTTCTTTCTTTATTTAAAGAACTCGATGCAAAGCATCAGGAAGAACTTCTGATCCAGATCACCGCACTCGTCAGATATTTAAATGCAAAAAATATGGTGCCGCAAAATCATCAATCCAGATAATTTTGCGGCACCACCGATTTATACATGTAAATTCTTTTCCATTTCCTGACGCATTTCTTTTCCCTTGAAAAGCACCAGTCCGATCAGCATCAGCACTCCCATCCCAATCGAAATTACAGACGGAAATACAATCTTTACCTTTCCTGTCACCAGGAAGAAAAACGGTAGGATCATTCCATAAAGTGCTGCCATCACAAAATATACCAGATAATCCTTCGCCTGGCGATAATACACCCTCGATATGATCAGCATCGAAATCATAATCAGACCACTTACACCCGGAAGAACAAAATCGATCGACTCAGCCATGCCACCTGGTCAGCCAGTCCCAGATGATACAGCCTACTGTTACAATGATCAGCTGCCACATGGCATTTTTCAGCAGATTATAACGCTTAAAAAATCCAACCGCAAGCGCAAGCCACATGCTGAATGCACCTCCACAAACGAATAGCGATAAATAAAATGTCTTATCAATACTATAATCCACGCCAAGTGCCGTTACGATAGCGATCATGCAAAGGAATGTAAATATTTTGAATATCTGCATCCCCTTCGCTTCTGTCATGACGCTTTCCGGATATTCCACCTTAAGGATCTCCGTTTTCACTTCCTGTTCTTTCAGAATCTGGAAAAAATTCTCTTTGATTGCATCACAGTCATATCTGGACGTAAATCCCAGATAAATCTTATCCCGGAAGGAACACATACAAAGCTCTACTTTCGGCGTACTTGTATAAACACCAAAATACCTGATATACGTCTCATAGCTTTCCGGCCTCCGGATGATTCCCATGTTGGAAAAAATAGCGGTCACATCACTTTCTGCCGTCCTCGCCCCGATATTGATACAGACATTTTTCAGTTCCAGCGGCGCAAATTTCAGGATTGGATGCACCTGCAAGGCGAAGTAATCGTTCATCCGCTTCCATCTTTTCCGTCAGTTCTTCTTAAAGCATGCATTTTACTTTTGACAACATTGTGAACTCTTCTTTCCACCCTGAAAATGATATCCCGGT
>SCPN01001543.1_pt1 | contig 41359 bp, 61 predicted proteins | sample 6106831 | NCBI WGS metagenome assembly SCPN01 (sample SAMN10720447, study PRJNA508395) | human gut metagenome | isolation source: Participant 1, 0 month | reverse complement strand
TTGAAAACCCAATTGTTGAATTTTACTACAAAAACGATGATTTGGATGATCATTTATCAATGATGAGCATGTGAAGTTTTGGATATTGCTAATGATGAGCAAATTGCTTATATCAAGGAGGAAACACGTCGTATCAACGAATTGCTAAAAGATTGGTTCGCGCAAATTGGTCTTCGTTTGATTGACTTCAAATTGGAATTTGGTTTTGATAAGGATGGCAAGATTATCTTGGCAGATGAATTCTTCACCAGATAACTGTCGTCTTTGGGATGCGGAAGGGCACCATATGGACAAGGATGTCTTCCGTCGTGATCTTGGTAGCTTGACAGATGTGTATGAAGTTGTATTGGAAAAATTGCAAGGATTGAAGTAAAGTTTTACTTGGTCTTCACTACAATCTTTTAGTAGAAATAGATAAAGGAAATAAAATGGATAAACGTATTTTCGTTGAGAAAAAAGCTGATTTTCGTGTGAAATCTCGCTCTTTATTAAAAGAATTACAGCATAATATTCAGTTGAAAACTTGAATGATCTTCGTATTGTACAAGTTTACGATGTCTTTAATTTGGCAGAGGATTTGTTTGCCCGTGCGGAAAAACACATTTTCTCTGAGCAAGTGACTGATACTGTTTTGGACGAGGCTGCGGTTAAGGCTGATCTTGAGAAGTATGCTTTCTTTGCTATCGAAAGTTTGCCTGGTCAATTTGACCAACGTGCAGCATCTTCGCAAGAAGCTTTGCTTTTGCTTGGTAGCTCAAGTGATGTAACAGTGAACACAGCGCACAACTTTACTTGGTTAACAAGGATATTGATGCGAATGAGTTGGATGGCTGTCAAAAACTACCTTTTGAACCCAGTGGACTCTCGTTTCAAAGATATCACTGTTGGTATTGCTAAACAGGATTTCTCTGAGTCTGACAAAACCATTCCAAGCTTGGATTTCTTTGAAACTTATACGGCAGAAGATTTTGCACAGTATAAGGCAGATCAAGGATTGGCCATGGAAGTGGATGACCTGCTCTTCATTCAAGATTACTTCAAGTCAATTGGACGTGTGCCAACTGAGACTGAGCTTAAGGTTTTGGATACTTACTGGTCTGACCACTGCCGCCACACAACTTTCGAAACTGAGTTGAAAAACATCGACTTCTCAGCTTCTAAATTTGAAAAACAATTGCAAGCAACTTATGACAAATATATTGCCATGCGTGATGAGTTGGGACGTGCAGAAAAACCTCAAACCTTAATGGATATGGCGACTATTTTTGGTCGTTATGAGCGTGCCAATGGTCGTTTGGATGACATGGAAGTATCTGATGAAATCAATGCCTGCTCAGTTGAAATTGAAGTGGATGTCAATGGTGTGAAAGAACCATGGCTTCTTATGTTCAAGAACGAAACTCATAACCACCCAACGGAAATCGAACCATTTGGTGGAGCGGCTACTTGTATCGGTGGTGCCATTCGTGACCCATTGTCAGGTCGTTCATACGTTTACCAAGCTATGCGTATCTCAGGTGCTGGTGATATTACAACACCAATTGCTGAAACTCGTGCTGGTAAATTGCCACAACAAGTGATTTCTAAAACAAGCGGCACACGGTTATTCTTCATACGGTAACCAAATTGGTTTTGCAACAACTTATGTTCGTGAATACTTCCACCCAGGTTTCGTTGCCAAGCGTATGGAGCTAGGTGCAGTTGTCGGTGCGGCTCCTAAGGAAAATGTTGTCCGTGAGAAAACCTGAAGCAGGTGATGTGATTATCTTGCTCGGTGGTAAGACTGGACGTGACGGTGTCGGTGGTGCGACAGGTTCTTCTAAAAGTTCAAACGGTTGAATCTGTTGAAACAGCTGGTGCTGAGGTTCAAAAAGGGAATGCCATCGAAGAACGTAAGATTCAACGTCTTTTCCGTAATGGGGATGTGACACGTCTGATCAAGAAATCAAATGACTTTGGTGCTGGTGGTGTCTGTGTGGCTATCGGTGAATTGGCAGATGGTCTTGAAATTGATCTAGACAAAGTGCCATTGAAATACCAAGGTTTGAACGGTACAGAAATTGCCATCTCTGAATCTCAAGAACGTATGGCCGTAGTGGTTCGTCCAGAAGATGTAGATGCCTTCGTTGCTGAATGTAACAAAGAAAATATTGATGCTGTTGTTGTTGCGACAGTGACTGAAAAACCAAATCTTGTCATGCACTGGAATGGTGAAACCATCGTTGATTTGGAACGTCGTTTCCTTGATACAAATGGTGTGCGTACAGTAGTAGATGCTAAGGTGGTTGACAAGGATGTCAAGCTTCCAGAAGAACGTCAAACATCTGCTGAAACCCTTGAAGCTGATACTCTTGAAGTCTTGGCTGACCTTAACCATGCCAGTCAAAAAGGTTTACAAACCATCTTTGATAGTTCAGTTGGTCGTTCAACAGTCAATCATCCACTCGGTGGTCGCTACCAAATCACACCAACGGAAGCTTCTGTACAGAAATTGCCAGTCCAACATGGCGTGACAACAACTGCCTCTGTCATAGCCCAAGGATTTAACCCATACATCGCAGAATGGTCTCCATATCATGGCGCTGCCTATGCAGTAATCGAAGCAACAGCTCGTTTGGTTGCTGCTGGTGCAAACTGGTCTAAGGCTCGTTTCTCTTATCAAGAATACTTCGAGCGTATGGATAAACAAAAGCAGAGCGTTTTGGTCAACCAGTATCAGCTCTCCTTGGATCAATCGAAGCTCAGATTCAACTTGGTTTGCCATCTATCGGTGGTAAAGACTCTATGTCTGGTACCTTTGAAGAATTGACAGTACCACCAACCTTGGTTGCTTTTGGGGTAACAACTGCGGATAGCCGTAAGGTTCTTTCTCCAGAATTCAAAGCTGCGGGTGAAAATATTTACTACATCCCAGGTCAAGCTTTGGCCCAAGAAATTGACTTTTGATCTCATCAAGTCTAACTTTGCTAAGTTTGAAGCCATCCAAGCTGACCACAAAGTCACATCTGCATCAGCTGTCAAATATGGTGGTGTCGTTGAAGCACTTGCCCTTGCAACATTTGGTAACCATATTGGTGCCACTGTAACCCTTGAAAATCTTGAGACTGCCTTGACAGCTCAATTGGGTGGATTCGTCTTCACATCTCCGGAAGAGATTTCAGGTGTTGCCAAGATTGGACAAACAGCAGCTGACTTTACACTTACTGTCAATGGTGTAACGCTTGATGGACACAAACTTGACAGTGCCTTTCCAAGGTAAATTGGAAGAGGTTTACCCAACGGAATTTGCACAAGCAACTGAGTTGGAAGAAGTACCAGCTGTGGCATCAGATGCTGTGATCAAAGCTAAAGAAACAGTTGAGACACCAGTGGTTTACATCCCAGTATTCCCAGGTACTAACTCTGAGTACGATTCAGCTAAGGCCTTTGAAAAAGAAGGTGCAAAAGTTAACTTGGTACCATTTGTAACACTTAATGAAGAAGCTATTGTCAAGTCTGTTGACATCATGGTTGACAATATCGAAAAAGCTAACATTATCTTCTTTGCAGGTGGCTTCTCAGCAGCGGATGAACCAGATGGATCAGCTAAATTTATCGTTAACATCTTGCTCAATGAAAAAGTACGTGCAGCTATTGATAGCTTCATCGAACGTGGTGGTTTGATTATTGGTATCTGTAACGGATTCCAAGCCCTTGTTAAATCAGGTCTTCTTCCATACGGTAACTTTGAAGATGCAAGCAGCACGAGTCCAACACCTCTTCTACAATGATGCCAACCAACACGTGGCTAAGATGGTTGAAACACGTATTGCCAACACGAACTCACCATGGCTTGCTGGAGTAGAAGTTGGTGACATCCATGCCATCCCAGTATCACACGGTGAAGGTAAATTTGTCGTGACAGCTGAGGAATTTGCAGAGCTTCGTGACAATGGTCAAATCTTTACCCAATATGTTGACTTCGAAGGTAAACCAAGCATGGATTCTAAATACAATCCTAACGGATCTGTGAATGCTATCGAAGGTATCACAAGTAAGAACGGTCAAATTATTGGTAAGATGGGTCACTCAGAACGTTTCGAAGACGGTCTCTTCCAAAATATTCCAGGAAATAAAGACCAACACCTCTTTGCGTCAGCGGTTAAATACTTTACTGGAAAATAATAGAGTGAGTTTAGCGCACTCAGTAATGATATTTTTCGCTGTAGCGATATTCTTAGAGAACTGGAGAATTTTGTAAAATCGAGATCAAATTGGAAGAATGAGACGCTAGAGATAGCTACACTCGTTCGTGTTACCTAAGAAAATTATCAAAAATAAAAGGTATAAAAAATGACATACGAAGTTAAATCTCTTAATGAAGAATGTGGTGTTTTTGGAATTTGGGGTCACCCAGATGCTGCCAAATTAACTTATTTCGGACTTCACAGTCTCCAACACCGTGGCCCAAGAGGGAGCAGGAATTCTCTCAAATGATGCGGGTCAATTGAAGCGTCATCGTGATATGGGGCTTCTCTCAGAAGTTTTCCGTGATCCAGCCAACTTGGATAAGCTAACTGGAATGGCTGCTATCGGTCATGTTCGTTATGCGACTGCTGGTGAAGCTTCTGTAGACAATATTCAACCATTCATGTTTAAGTTTCACGATGGACAGCTTGGTCTTGCTCATAATGGGAATTTGACTAATGCAGAGTCACTAAGACATGAGTTGGAGAAAAATGGGGCCATTTTTAGCTCAACTTCTGACTCAGAAATTTTAGCTCACTTGATTCGCCGTAGCCACAACCCATCATTTATGGGAAAAGTAAAAGAAGCTCTGAACACTGTCAAAGGTGGATTTGCTTACCTTCTTATGATTGAGGACAAGCTTATTGCAGCTTTGGATCCAAATGGCTTTCCGTCCCCTTTCTCTTGGTAAGATGAGCAATGGTGCTATCGTGGTTTCATCTGAAACATGTGCCTTTGAGGGTGTTGGTGCAGAATGGATTCGGGATGTAAATCCAGGTGAGGTTGTTATCATCGATGATAATGGCATCACTTACGATACCTATACAACGGATACGCAATTGGCTGTTTGTTCGATGGAGTATATCTACTTTGCCCGTCCTGATTCAAATATCCAAGGGGTCAATGTCCATACAGCTCGTAAACGTATGGGTGCTCAATTGGCACGTGAGTTCAAACATGAAGCAGATATTGTCGTTGGTGTGCCTAATTCATCACTTAGTGCAGCCATGGGATTTGCGGAAGAATCAGGCTTGCCAAATGAAATGGGCTTGATTAAAAAACCAATACACCCAACGTACCTTTATCCAACCAACACAAGAATTGCGTGAGCAAGGGGTTCGTATGAAGCTCTCTGCCGTATCAGGTGTTGTTAAAGGAAAACGTGTGGTTATGATTGACGACTCTATTGTTCGTGGAACAACATCACGTCGTATCGTTCAACTCTTGAAAGAAGCAGGGGCGACTGAGGTTCACGTGGCTATCGGAAGTCCAGCCCTTGCTTACCCATGTTTCTACGGTATCGATATTCAAACACGTAAGGAATTGATTGCGGCCAATCATACAGTAGAGGAAACACGCGAAATCATTGGTGCGGATAGCTTGACTTACTTGTCTATCGATGGCTTGATTGATTCCATTGGAATTGACACAGATGCACCAAACGGTGGCCTTTGTGTGGCCTACTTTGATGGTAAATATCCAACACCATTGTATGACTACGAAGAAAGCTATTTGGAAAGTTTGAAAGAACACACTTCTTTCTATTAAGAGCAGTGCAGAAGAAAAAGAGGAAAAATTATGTCTAAAAATGCTTACGCGCAGTCTGGTGTAGACGTTGAAGCAGGTTATGAAGTTGTTGAACGTATCAAAAAACACGTTGCTCGTACAGAGCGTGCAGGTGTCATGGGAGCTCTTGGTGGCTTTGGTGGTATGTTCGACCTTTAAAACAGGTGTCAAAGAACCCGTTTTGATTTCAGGTACAGATGGTGTCGGTACTAAACTCATGCTTGCTATTAAGTACGACAAACACGATACTATCGGTCAAGACTGTGTTGCTATGTGTGTTAATGATATCATCGCTGCAGGTGCTGAGCCCCTTTACTTCCTTGACTACGTAGCAACTGGTAAAAATGAACCAGCTAAATTGGAGCAGGTTGTTGCTGGTGTTGCTGAAGGTTGTGTGCAAGCTGGTGCAGCCCTTATTGGTGGTGAAACTGCTGAAATGCCTGGTATGTATGGTGAAGACGACTATGATTTGGCAGGTTTCGCGGTAGGTATCGCAGAAAAATCTCAAATCATCGACGGCTCAAAAGTAGCTGAAGGTGACGTGCTTCTTGGACTTGCTTCAAGTGGTATCCACTCAAATGGTTACTCACTCGTGCGTCGTGTCTTTTGCTGATTACACAGGTGAAGAAGTCCTTCCAGAACTTGAAGGCAAAAAACTTAAAGACGTTCTTCTTGAACCAACTCGTATCTACGTCAAAGCAGCTTTGCCACTCATCAAAGAAGAATTGGTTAACGGTATTGCTCACATCACAGGTGGTGGTTTCGTCGAAAATGTACCACGTATGTTCTCAGATGACTTGGCTGCTGAAATTGACGAAAGCAAAGTACCAGTTCTTCCAATTTTCAAAGCCCTTGAAAAATATGGTGAAATCAAACATGAAGAAATGTTTGAAATCTTCAACATGGGTATTGGTCTCATGCTTGCGGTTAAACCAGAAAATGTTGAACGTGTCAAAGAACTTCTTGACGAACCTGTTTATGAAATCGGTCGTATTGTGAAGAAAGATGGCGCAAGTGTGGTGATTAAATAATGGCTAAAAGGATTGCTGTGTTTGCCTCTGGCAACGGCTCAAACTTCCAGGTGATTGCGGAACAATTTCCAGTAGAATTTGTCTTTTCAGATCACCGTGATGCCTATGTCTTAGAACGTGCCAAAAATCTAGGTGTGGCTAGCCATGCCTTTGAACTCAAGGAATTTGACAATAAAGCAGCTTATGAAGAAGCTATCGTCAAACTCTTGGATGAACACCAGATTGACTTGGTTTGCTTGGCCGGTTATATGAAAATCGTCGGTCCAACCTTGCTAGCAGCTTATGAAGGCCGTATCATCAATATTCACCCGGCTTATCTTCCTGAATTTCCAGGGAGCTCATGGCATTGAGGATGCTTGGAATGCAGGTGTTGATCAGTCTGGTGTGACTATTCACTGGGTGGATTCTGGCGTTGATACCGGTAAGGTCATCAAACAAGTCCGTGTGCCACGCCTTGAAGGTGATACCCTTGATACTTTCGAAACTCGCATCCACGAAACAGAGTACAAGCTCTATCCAGAAGTCTTGGATAGTTTGGGAGTAGCGAGAAAATGAGGAAGTGCTAGAGTTGAATGAAAATTTTCGACTGTAGCAGAGAAAGAACTTTAAAAAAGGAAAATAAAATGACTAAACGCGCACTAATTAGTGTCTCAGACAAAGCGGGCATTGTTGAATTTGCCCAAGAACTCAAAAAACTCGGTTGGGACATCATCTCAACAGGTGGTACTAAAGTTGCCCTTGACAATGCTGGGGTAGACACTATCGCCATCGACGATGTGACTGGTTTCCCAGAAATGATGGACGGTCGTGTGAAGACTCTCCACCCAAATATCCACGGTGGTCTCCTCGCTCGTCGTGACCTCGATAGCCACCTTCAAGCGGCTAAGGACAATAATATCGAACTTATCGACCTTGTTGTGGTAAACCTTTACCCATTCAAGGAAACCATCCTCAAACCAGACGTAACTTATGCTGATGCGGTTGAAAACATCGATATCGGTGGGCCATCTATGCTTCGTTCAGCAGCTAAAAAAACCACGCTAGCGTAACAGTTGTGGTAGACCCTGCTGACTATGCTGTTGTGCTTGGCGAATTGTCAGCAAACGGCGAAACAAGTTACGAAACTCGCCAACGTTTGGCAGCGAAAGTATACCGTCACACAGCTTCATACGACGCTTTGATTGCGGAATACTTCACAGCTCAAGTGGGTGAAACAAAACCTGAAAAACTCACTTTGACCTATGACCTCAAGCAACCAATGCGTTACGGTGAAAACCCTCAACAAGACGCAGACTTCTACCAAAAAGGTTTGCCAACGGCTTACTCAATTGCTTCAGCTAAACAGCTTAACGGTAAAGAATTGTCATTCAACAATATCCGTGACGCTGATGCCGCTATCCGTATCATCCGTGATTTCAAAGACCGTCCAACAGTTGTGGCTCTCAAACACATGAACCCATGTGGTATCGGTCAAGCTGATGACATCGAAACAGCTTGGAACTACGCTTATGAAGCTGACCCAGTATCAATCTTTGGTGGTATTGTAGTCCTCAACCGAGAAGTTGACGCTGCGACAGCTAAGAAAATGCACGGTGTCTTCCTTGAAATCATCATTGCACCAAGCTACACAGATGAAGCGCTTGAAATCTTGACAACCAAGAAGAAAAACTTGCGTATCCTTGAGTTGCCATTTGATGCTCAAGACGCTAGTGGAGTGGAAGCAGAATACACTGGTGTTGTTGGAGGTCTCCTCGTTCAAAACCAAGACGTTGTTAAAGAAAGTCCAGCTGACTGGCAAGTGGTTACTAAACGCCAACCAACTGAGACAGAAGCGACAGCTCTTGAATTTGCTTGGAAAGCTATCAAGTACGTCAAATCAAATGGTATCATCGTGACTAATGACCACATGACACTTGGTGTTGGCCCTGGCCAAACTAACCGTGTGGCTTCCGTCCGTATCGCCATTGACCAAGCTAAAGAACGTCTTGATGGTGCTGTTCTTGCTTCAGATGCCTTCTTCCCATTTGCGGATAACGTGGAAGAAATCGCTAAAGCAGGTATCAAGGCTATTATCCAACCAGGTGGCTCAGTACGTGACCAGGAGTCTATCGAAGCAGCTGATAAATATGGATTAACGATGATCTTTACAGGCGTTCGTCACTTCCGTCATTAAAAATTTACGAAGCATCTAAGTAATTGGATGTTTTTAAGATGCCTTAAGCTTTCTTTAAGCTATCCAAGCTATACTAAGGTCATCCTAAAAAACTTTTTTTCATAAATCTCCTAAAATAACTGCACCCCAAAAGTTAGACAGAAAACTCTAACTTTTGGGGTGTTTTTATTATGAAATTAACTTATGAAGATAAAGTTCAAATATATGAATTGAGAAAGCATGGTCAAACCTTCAACCAACTTTCAAAACGATTTGGTGTGGATGCTTCTGGATTAAGATATATGATGAGATTGATTGAACGTTACGGAATAGAAATTATCAAGAAAGGTAAGCATCGTTACGATTCACCAGAATTAAAACAAGAAATGATTGATAAAGTGCTACTTGAAGGTCGTTTACAAAAAAGTGTAAGTCTTGATTATTGTCTTTCAAGTGGTGGAATGTTGCCTAATTGGATAGCACAAAACAAGAAAAATGGGTATACTCTTCTTGAGAAAAGAGGAGGGAGAGTACCTAAAATGGGTAGTAAGACCAAAGAAGAAACCCGAAGAGATGACAGAGTTAGAACGTCTTCAAGCAGAAAATGAGTACCTGAGAGCGGAGAATGCTATTCTAAAAAAGTTGAGAGAACTCCGATTGAGGGACGAAAAGGAGCAAGAAGAAAAACAGAAATTGTTCAAGGATTGGTAACAGAGTTTCCTTTAGATATCCTTCTAAACATTATCAAACTTGCTCGTTCAACCTATTATTACCACTTAAAGAAACTAAATCAAGTAGATAAAAATCAATCTATCAAAGTGGAAATACAAGCCATTTATGATGAACATAAGGGAAATTACGGATATCGTCGAATAACTCTTGAATTGAGGAATCGTGGTTTTGTAGTGAACCAGAAGAAGGTCCAACGTCTGATGAAGCTCCTTGGTTTAAGTTCCCAAATTTGTCGTAAACGCAAGTATTCTTCATACCAAGGAGAAGTTGGCAAGAAAGCAGATAACATTAGTGACCAAGGTTGACAATACCAACATCAGTATTATCATCGATTTTTAGAAGAGAAAGGAATCCAACCGTCCATGACAAGTAAGGGGAATCGTCCAGACAATGGCATGATGGAATCCTTCTTTGAAATTCTTAATTCTGAGATATTTTATGGTTACGAGAAGACGTTTTACTCACTTGAGCAATTGGAACAAGCTATTGTAGACTATATTGATTATTACAACAACAAACGCATTAAAGTAAAATTAAAAGGACTTAGTCCTGTGCAGTACAGAACTAAATCCTTTGGATTAAATTAGTTGTCTAACTTTTTGGGGTCAGTACAAGAGCTCAGCATCCGCTGGTTTTTTTCTTTCAGTATATTAAAAAACAACCGTTCTCACGATTGTTCAATAGATTTAAACCTTTTCAAGGACAGACTGGGTTACCCAAGTCTTGCGATTTCCGATTTGGACGAGGATGCCATCGCTAGGTGGGTCAATGGCTAGCACTTTGAAGTTACCTGGAATAGTAAAGGTCTCACCAGGATTGAGGTACTGGTCTGAAGTTGGATTGCCTTGTCCATCAACTTCAAGAACGGGGCCAGGATCAACGATATTGTGTTTGGTTGGTGTGCCTCCAGCTAAATCTTGGCTGGTGATGGTATTTCCTGATACAGACGTAACACGGAAGGTACCTGTGAATCGGACTGTATCACCAACTTTGATAGAAGAGTTAGTAGAATTTCCATTTTGAGCTCCTGGTTCGAGGTCTTTAAAATGGATATAGCCAGACACTTGACTCTTGTGGAAACTACGTTTGTGATATTTCTCAGGCCCTTGACCTGCATCGTAGTTGTACTCCTCAATAGTGACCTGATCACCATGAACTTCCGCAACCCAAGCGACATGTCCCATGTGACCAGCTCCATTGACACCAGCTGAGAACCAGGCGATGCTCCCTACGGCAGGATTCATGTCTACACGGTGACCATTGGCACGTGCGATACTGCCCCAAGTGATGGCATTTCCATAACCTACAGGCAGAGTGAATCCATTGGTGTTACTGAGGCGATAGGCTGCAAAGGACGTACACTGACGCCAGTACATGGTCCAAGGGTCCACGCCGAAGCCACCATATTTCCAAGAGGAAAGGGTAGTCATCACCGAGGACAGCCGCCTGAGCAGAGCTGCCACACGAAACCGAAACAGTCGCTAGACAAGCTAGCGGTAAGAGACAATATAGTAATTTTTTCTTCATTTTAACCTCCACCTACCTATTCGCAGTTTTTCAGGAAAATGAAGATGATTTTTGAATTTAAGTCTCTCTTAAGCTATTTAGACTATACTATCATTAATCCTAAATAACTTTTTTCATTTTCATAATCTCCTAAGAGGCGGTCCAAGTGGTCGCCTTTTTTTATGTTCAAATTTGGATACATACCCATATCTCCGAACAAATATGTTATAATGGTTATGTATAATTCGTGAAAATTGCTAATTTTTCCGAATGATGGTCGTTAACGGGCATTTGCCCCTAGTATTATTTGATATTGAGGTATCTTTCAAATGAAACTTTTGGTTGTTGGTTCTGGTGGTCGTGAACATGCGATTGCCAAGAAATTATTGGAGTCTAAGGACGTTGAGCAAGTTTTCGTGGCTCCTGGTAATGACGGGATGACATTGGACGGTCTTGATTTGATCAATATCGGAATTTCCGAACATTCTAAGCTGATTGACTTCGCAAAAGCGAACGATATTGCTTGGACCTTTATCGGTCCAGATGATGCCCTTGCGGCTGGTATCGTGGATGATTTCAATGCGGCTGGACTCAAAGCCTTTGGTCCTACCAAGGCTGCGGCTGAGCTTGAGTGGTCTAAGGATTTTGCTAAGGAAATCATGGTCAAGTACGACGTTCCGACAGCAGCCTATGGCACATTTTCAGATTTCGAGGAAGCCAAGGCCTACATTGAGGAAAAAGGCGCTCCAATCGTCGTCAAGGCAGACGGCTTGGCCCTTGGGAAAGGTGTCGTCGTTGCTGAAACGGTTGAGCAAGCCGTCGAAGCTGCTCACGAGATGCTTTTGGACAATAAATTCGGTGATTCAGGTGCGCGTGTGGTCATCGAGGAATTCCTTGACGGGGAAGAGTTTTCTCTCTCTTTGCCTTTGTCAATGGGGAAAAGTTCTACATCATGCCAACGGCTCAGGACCACAAACGTGCTTATGATGGCGACAAGGGTCCTAACACTGGTGGGATGGGTGCCTATGCGCCAGTTCCTCACTTGCCACAGAGCGTGGTTGACACAGCGGTTGACACTATTGTCAAGCCAGTTCTTGAAGGTATGATCAAAGAAGGTCGTCCTTACACTGGTGTCCTTTACGCTGGACTTATCTTGACAGCTGATGGCCCTAAAGTCATCGAGTTCAACTCACGTTTTGGTGATCCTGAAACGCAAATCATCTTGCCTCGTTTGACATCTGATTTTGCGCAAAATATCACTGACATTTTGGATGGCAAAGAAGCCAGCCATCACTTGGACCGACAAGGGTGTGACACTTGGTGTGGTTGTAGCCTCAAACGGCTACCCACTCGCTTATGAGAAGGGTATCAAACTTCCAGCCAAGACAGAGGGTGACATCATCACTTACTATGCAGGTGCTAAATTCGCTGAAAATGGCCAAGACCTCCTTTCAAACGGCGGACGTGTCTACATGCTTGTCACAACAGCAGACACCGTCAAAGATGGCCAAAACATCATCTACAACGAACTCAACAACCAAAACACAGAAGGCTTGTTCTACCGTACAGATATCGGTAGCAAGGCTAACAAATAATAAGTGACCGTAGGTTGTAAAAGGCGAGCGAAAGCGAGCCAAACTAAGATAATGGTTACCGTGGTGAAAAGACCAGAACAGATCCTGTTCTGGTCGAGGGAACTTTTAGACCCTAGGCTAAAAGTTTAGGGATGAAACCGAAGGTTTGCTTCCGTCCCCACCACCTAAGACCATTATCAAAAAAGAAATAATATAAGAAAGGGAATGTTCAGTTAGTTTTCCTAACCGAACACGGGACTAAATCCCTAGGAAAAAAGATAAAACTGCCTAGACGTAACGTCGTCGTTAGTTTCCCTATTTTTCTACGGGAGTTTTCGCAAGCGAATCGTCCCTTTGTATCTTAATATGAAACCAGTAATTTCCATTATCATGGGCTCAAAATCTGACTGGGCAACCATGCAAAAAACCGCTGAAGTCCTCGACAACTTCGGTGTTGCTTACGAAAAGAAAGTTGTTTCCGCCCACCGTACACCGGACCTCATGTTCAAACATGCCGAAGAAGCACGTAGCCGTGGTATCAAGGTCATCATCGCTGGTGCAGGTGGCGCTGCTCACTTGCCAGGTATGGTCGCTGCTAAAACAACCCTTCCAGTCATCGGTGTGCCAGTCAAATCACGTGCTCTTAGCGGTGTGGATTCACTTTATTCTATCGTTCAGATGCCAGGTGGAGTACCAGTCGCAACTATGGCGATCGGTGAAGCAGGTGCGACTAACGCTGCCCTCTTTGCCCTCCGTCTCCTCTCAGTAGATGACAAGGCCATTGCGGATGCGCTTGCTAACTTTGCTGAAGAACAAGGAAAAATCGCAGAGGAGTCTACAAATGAGCTCAACTAAAACCATTGGTATCATCGGTGGTGGTCAGCTCGGTCAGATGATGGCTATCTCAGCTATCTACATGGGCCACAAGGTTATCACCCTTGATCCTGCATCAGATTGTCCATCTTCTCGTGTGTCTGAGGTTATCGCGGCACCCTACGATGACGTAGATGCCCTTCGTCAGTTGGCGGACCGCTGTGACGTTCTCACTTATGAGTTTGAAAATGTCGACGCTGACGGCCTTGACGCTGTTATCAAGGATGGACAACTTCCACAAGGAACAGAACTGCTTCGCATTTCACAAAACCGTATCTTTGAGAAGGACTTTCTCTCAAACAAGGCTAAAGTAACAGTTGCCCCTTACAAGGTTGTAACATCTAGCCTTGATTTGGAAGATATTGACCTTTCTAAAAAATACGTCCTCAAGACTGCGACAGGTGGTTACGATGGCCACGGTCAAAAAGTCATCACGTCAGCTGACGATTTGGAAGAGGCAAATGCCCTTGCTAACTCAGCAGAGTGTGTCTTGGAAGAGTTCGTCAACTTCGACCTTGAAATTTCAGTCATCGTGTCTGGTAACGGCAAGGATGTGACGGTTTTCCCAGTTCAGGAAAATATCCACCGCAACAACATCCTCTCTAAAACTATCGTTCCTGCTCGTATTTCTGACAGTTTAGCTGAGAAAGCTAAAGCTATGGCTGTGAAGATTGCTGAGCAACTTAACCTCTCTGGTACCCTCTGTGTGGAAATGTTTGCGACTGCTGATGACATCATCGTCAACGAAATCGCCCCACGCCCACACAATTCAGGACACTACTCAATCGAAGCTTGCGACTTTTCACAGTTTGACACGCATATCTTGGGCGTTCTCGGAGCGCCACTCCCAGCAATCCACCTCCATGAACCTGCTGTTATGCTCAATGTCCTCGGCCAGCACGTCGAAGCAGCTGAGCGTTATGTCACAGAAAATCCAAGCGACCACCTCCACATGTATGGTAAACTAGAAGCGAAGCATAACCGCAAAATGGGTCATGTGACTTTGTTTAGTGATGAACCAGATAATGTGGTTGAGTTTGGGAAAGGAATTGATTTTTAGGTAAAAATAGCAATTCTAGGACTCGAAGTCATTGGAATGACTTATGCTACGCCTTTCAAAAAGCTGGCCACCAAGTAGAACATGTATTGAGAGAGTAAGCGAAACAATGCTCAAAAATCTCTCTCGGTTGACCTGCTAGATGGTCACTATCATTCCAAGGGTGAAAACAAACATGACACCTATGAGGTACATGTGGCGGAAGCTGATTCGGAATATGATTTTATTTTTCTCAGTGTGCGTCATGGTTTTGTCAAAGAAGCTGTGGAAACCTTGCGAAAAAATAATATCAAAGGCACCCTTGTTTTCTTCTGTAATTTCTGGGATACTCGAAAAGAGGTAGAGGAGGGCAGGAGACTACGTTTATATTCTAGCTTTCCAACTGCTGGAGGCCAGATGCAGGATGACCATTTGGATGGTGTCTTGTTTGACCATTTAATGCTCGAAGGTGAGCAAAAAGCGCACATTTCTAACTATTCTGATTTGACGACTTTGCTGAGTTCTGCAGATTTGAAGTGGGAAGTGCCTCATGATATGGTCGAGTGGATTTGGATTCACATGGCGATTAATGCGGGTGTTACTTCGACAGCTGCACGTTCAGGAAATTTGGAAAATCCAGAAGAATTGGCTTTGAACTTGATGAATAGTTCTTCGGAATTATCATTGGCCATTAAGGCCATTCGAGAAGCTTTGAAAGTCGTAGAAGCGCGTGGTGTGAATTTGAAGCTTTACAAAGCCGAACTCTTGCCATACAAAATTCCCGCTTGGATAGCAGGAAAAGCCATGAAAGTCATGTTTGCGAAAAAATGAGCTGACCCGAAAAATTATGACCTTACACAATGATAAACAGGACATCTTCTATTGTTGTCAAAGTGTTTATCAGACTGGTCAGGAGTTAGGTGTTGAGATGCCCATTCTGGAAGCAAATATGAAGGGAATTTCGATTTAGGAGATTTTATGATTCAACTCATCGTCAATGCATTTGTTGAAAAAGATAAGACAGAAGCAGTCGTCGAAGTCTTGTATGCTAGTGGCAATCACGAAAAAGTGAGAGCTAAGTATGAAGAGTTGATTGCTCAATATCCTGAAAACTATTTAGCTATCTATGATTTGCCTCTGGATACGGATTTGAATACACTCGATCACTATCCATCTGTGTGGATTGGAAAAGAGGAATTTGAATAAACCGACTGTCGGTTGTTAATTGATGTGAAACATCAAAAGAATATTGCACGTAAAACTAAAAAGAAGCGGACATAGGATTCGATTAAGATGAGCTAAACGTCCAATCTTTGATAGAATAAATAAACAAAAAAAGAAAGGAACAAGGGTACTCGTATTCACTAAAACTGAATACGGGCTACGGACTTGGTCGAAAAGATAGTTTTTCCTAGAAGCTGATGCTTCTTCGTCTAAACTCCTATTTTGACTGTGTCCGCTTAACGCCCTTAATATCTTAATTATGATCGAACGTTATTCACGCCCTGAGATGGCGAACATTTGGACTGAAGAAAATAAATACCGTGCTTGGCTTGAGGTGGAAATCTTGGCTGACGAAGCATGGGCTGAATTGGGAGGAAATCCCTAAGGAAGATGTGGCTTTGATTCGTGAAAAAGCGGACTTTGACATCGACCGTATTCTTGGAAATCGAGCAGCAAACACGTCACGATGTGGTTGCCTTCACACGTGCGGTTTCTGAGACTCTTGGTGAAGAGCGTAAGTGGGTTCACTATGGTTTGACTTCTACTGACGTGGTAGATACTGCCTATGGTTACCTCTACAAACAAGCCAACGACATCATCCGCAAGGACCTTGAAAACTTCCTTAACATCATCGCTGACAAAGCGAAAGAACACAAGTTCACGATCATGATGGGTCGTACGCACGGTGTGCACGCTGAGCCTACAACTTTTGGTCTTAAATTGGCGACTTGGTACAGCGAAATGAAGCGTAACATCGAGCGTTTCGAGCATGCGGCTGCTGGCGTGGAAGCTGGTAAGATTTCTGGTGCGGTAGGTAACTTTGCCAACATTCCACCATTCGTTGAAAAATACGTCTGCGACAAATTGGGTATCCGTGCTCAAGAAATCTCTACACAGGTGCTTCCTCGTGACCTTCACGCTGAGTACTTTGCAGTTCTTGCTAGCATTGCAACTTCTATCGAGCGTATGGCAACTGAAATCCGTGGTCTTCAAAAATCTGAACAACGTGAAGTGGAAGAATTCTTTGCCAAAGGTCAAAAAGGATCTTCAGCAATGCCTCACAAACGTAACCCAATTGGTTCTGAAAACATGACAGGTCTTGCGCGTGTCATCCGTGGTCACATGGTGACAGCTTATGAAAACGTAGCCCTTTGGCACGAACGTGATATCTCTCACTCATCAGCTGAGCGTATCATCGCACCAGACACAACAATCTTGATTGACTACATGCTCAACCGTTTCGGAAACATCGTTAAGAACTTGACAGTCTTCCCAGAAAACATGATCCGCAACATGAACTCCACATTTGGTCTTATCTTCAGTCAACGTGCTATGCTTACCTTGATTGAAAAAGGCATGACACGTGAGCAAGCTTACGACCTTGTTCAACCTAAGACAGCTCAATCATGGGATAACCAAGTAGACTTCAAGCCACTTCTTGAATCAGATCCAGAGGTAACATTCTCGTCTCACTCAAGAAGAAATCGACGAAATCTTCAACCCAGTTTACTACACTAAACGTGTTGATGAAATCTTCGAACGCATCGGTTTGGGTGACTGATTTATATGAATAAGAAAAAGCAGGACCGCCCTACTTTTTTATGGTGATATCTATGTCACTATTTTTGTTCTCTTTTTTACTTTACAATAGGGTCATCGCAAGAAAACTGTCAGGAAGGAGGAGTTATCATTCTTAAAAGGACGACTTAACTATTTACCGGAACTTAGTCTCTTAATAGTAAGCATTGCTTATAATATCATCCGCATCATGAATGATCTTGGAAGTATCAAAGTTCCTTCTTGGTTTTTAGAGATGGATATTCCTAGTGGTTCCTTACTATTACTTATTTTGCTTATTATTTTAAAAAGTGATGAAAGAGAATAATATTTTAAGTAACCTTTAAGTTTATTAAGATATATTATAACCATCCTAGTAAAGCAGCTAGCTTTTGTGAGCTAGAGGTAACATAATTTTTTCATAACAAATCTCCCCGAAGAAAGTCTAGAAATCTAGGCTTTTTCTTCTTTTTTTTGAGGTTTTATATAGGATATTTTAAGAAAATGCTTGAAAACCCTTCCGAAAAAGGTGATATAGTTATATAAAGATTCTATTGGACAAGCGGTCACCTTTGAAGATTAGGTTGGGAAGCCTGTACAATCGTATCTTTTCAGCGGTCTTTGGACTGTTGTGAAAATCCCTTATGGGATTTTTTTTGTGCGATTTAAGGTTTCTTTAAGGTAGGGAGGTTATACTGTAAATCCCCTAAATAACTTTTACTGAACACTTTTCAGTAAGTCTCGTTGGCTTACACTTTTTGTAGAACAACGAACTTTTCTTTTCATAATCTCCAAAAGAGCTCAACATGATGTGTTGGGTTCTTTTTTGTTACTAAAACGCCCTTAGGCGTTTTAAAGGTATAGCTTACATTTCGTCTGGAGCTTCAACACCGAGAAGGCGAAGGGCTTCTTTGAGAACTGTTGCTGTTGCGTAGCAAAGAGCCAAACGGCTGTCACGTTCTGGGCTTTCGTCCAAGATACGTGTGTGTGCATAGTATTTGTTAAAGGCTTGAGCCAAGCTGATAGCAAATTTAGCAACGATAGATGGTTCAAAGTTGTCTGATGCACGGTTGATGATACGTGGGAAGTCTTGTAAGAGTTTGATGATTTCCCAGCTTTCAACGTCGTTTAAGCTGTATGTAGCATCTGCAGATGGCGTGAAGTTAGCCTTGCGCAAGATAGATTGGATACGAGCGTGTGCATATTGAACGTAAGGTCCAGTTTCTCCCTCGAAAGGATACCATAGCATCAAGGTCAAAGTCATAACCATTCATGCGGTCTGTTTTAAGGTCGTAGAACTTGATAGCTCCGACACCGACAGCATGGGCAACAGCTTCCTTGTTAGGCAAGTTTGGATTCTTAGCTTCGATTTGAGCTTGGGCACGGTTAACAGCTTCAGCGATAGTTGGCTCAAGCAAGATAACGTTACCTTTACGAGTTGACAATTTCTTACCGTTCTTAGTTACAAGACCAAAGGCAACGTGAGTCATGTCGTCAGACCAGTCGTAGCCCATTTCTTTAAGAACAGCTTTCAACTGTTTGAAGTGAGCAGATTGTTCATTACCAACCACATAGATGGCTTTGGCAAAGTCGTAAGTACGTTTACGGTAGAGGGCAGCAGCCAAGTCACGTGTGATGTAGAGTGTCGCACCATCTGATTTTTTGATGAGGGCTGGGTGTTCGATACCGTATTTTTCAAGGTTAACTACTTGGGCACCTTGAGATTCTTGGAGAAGTCCTTTTTCTGTCAAGATATCAACGACTTCATCCATCTTATCATTGTAGAAAGCTTCACCATTGTAGCTATCAAAAGAAACACCGAGTTCATCGTAAAGAGACGGTTGAATTCCACCAAGCTTTCGTCACGGAACCATTTGCCAGGGCAGTTGCTTCCTCGTCACCAGCTTCCAATTTACGGAACCATTCACGAGCTTCTTCGTCTATAGATGGGTCTTCTTCAGCTTCGGCATTGATGCGCACATAAAGTTGAAGGAGTTCATTGATAGGGTTGGCTTTGACAGCTTCCTCGCTACCCCATTTCTTATAGGCAACAATCAGCATACCAAACTGTTTACCCCAGTCACCCAAGTGGTTGATGCGGACTGGTTTGTAGCCTTGTTTAGCTACGATGTTGGCAAGAGCATCAGCGATAACTGTTGAACGCAAGTGACCGATAGAGAAAGGTTTAGCAATGTTAGGACTAGACATATCAAAGGCAATATTACGTCCGTGACCGATGTTTTGGTCAGCGTAGTGGCTACCTTGAGCGATGACTTGTCCAAGAACGTCCGCTGAGATTTTTGATTTATCAAGGAAGAAGTTGATGTAAGGACCAACAGCTTCAACTTTTTCAAAGTTTGAGGCATCGATTTTTTCAGCGATGTCTGCTGCAATCATTTGAGGAGCCTTGCGCAAGACTTTTGCCAATGAGAAGGCAGGAAAGGCGAGGTCTCCCATAACAGCATTTTTAGGGGTTTCAAGCAGATTTTGAATGTTTTCTTGTTCCAATTCAGGAACAACTTTAGGCAATTTCTGCTGCAATGAGTTCTTTAGTATTCATAGGTACTCCATTTCAAATCTTGTCATTCATACCTATTTTACCATTATTTTAGTTAATAGGGTAGAGACAAGAAAGTATCTCTTAAGAAGTATTCCATGTGGTACTAAAGTTTGTCTGAAGATCTTTGAATAGAAGGAGTTGAGAGATAGCTTACGACTGTCCTTTTGAAAAAAGTCGCCAGTGATTTTTCAGGGATCGATAGGGTAGTGACTTCTTATCGAACTGGTTCATAATTGCAATTCTTGTCTTTAAAAAGGCACGTCCAAGGTGCTGGATAATGTGAAATCGATCAGGAACGATTTTGGCGTTAGGAAAGAGTTTGCGAGCCAGTGGAATATAAGCTCCAGACATATCCATCGTGATAAATTGTACCTGTTGTCGGATTTCTAATGGATACTTCAAAAAGTAGTTTCGTATACAGGATAATCCAGTTTTGCTTGAACCTCGATGTAGGTATCTTTTTCGAAAACAAGAGAAGTAATGATATTTTGGCCTTTAACTCCGATTAATTCTGTGGTATTCTTAATAGGTCTCATAAGTTCTTCCTAATGATGGTTTGGTTGCTTTTCATTATAGTTCTTATGGGACTTTTTGTGTACACTCAAAAAGCTCTATAATCTCTACAGTAGTTTTACCCACTACAGAAATTATAGAGCCTTTTTTGCCTAAAAATATCTTGAAATTAGCATCGCATCTATTATTTTGTAAATTTATTCCTCTTTTTTTTGACTTAATACTTCTAAAAAACAAGGAACTTGTCGAAAGATATTATGATATAATGAGCTGTACTGCTTATTAATCATCGAAAGGAAAAAAAAAACAAAATGGAAATTAATGGAAAAAAGAGAATATCGGTATTTGGGCTAGGTTATGTTGGTCTAGCGAACTCATTGTTATTAGGTCAGCATGAAGATGTGGTAGGCTATGATATTGATAGTCGCAAGATCGCATTATTGGAACAAGGTGTCTCACCTTTAGTAGATGAGTACATCGAGAAATTTCTTAAAGAGAAACGTTCGAATGTGCGCTATACTAGTGATTTTGAGCAAGCTGTTTTACATGGGGATTATTTGGTGATTGCAACGCCAACAGACTATGATGAATCAACAGATTATTTTAATACATCATCTATTGAAGACGTGATTGGAAAAGCAATTCAAATCAAAGCTGATGCAAAATTCATTATCAAATCTACGATTCCAATCGGCTATGTTGCAAAACTAAAAAAACAATTTCCAAGTGTTAAAACTATTATCTTTTGTCCTGAGTTTTTGAGAGAAGGAACAGCACTATACGACAATCTTTATCCATCTAGAATCATCATTGGTAACACAACTGATGCCGCAAAAGAAGTAGCCGATTTATTCTTGAGAAATGTCTGGGATAAGAAAGCGCCTGTGCTATACACGGGCGAAACCGAAGCAGAAGCAATCAAGTTATTTGCTAATACTTACTTAGCCCTTCGTGTCGCTTATTTTAATGAATTGGATACGTTTGCGCAGATGCATGGACTAGAATCTAGACAAATCATTGAAGTAATGGGATTCGATCCCCGCATCGGTACTCACTATAACAACCCAAGTTTTGGTTATGGCGGCTATTGTTTGCCTAAAGATACCAAGCAGTTAAAACAAAATTATCGTCAAGTCCCTGAGCGATTAATTTCAGCGATTGTTGAATCAAATGATGTTCGAAAAGATTTTGTTGCGGATAAGATTATGGAAAAAAATCCTAAAACTGTCGGTATTTATCGTTTAACGATGAAACATGGTAGCGATAACTTTAGATATAGTGCGATTCAAGATGTTATGAAGAGACTACAATCTAAGGGTGTTGAAATTGTTATTTATGAACCAACTTTGAATGCACCACATTTTAATGGAATTCAACTTGTACACAGTTTAGAAGACTTTAAACAAGAGGCTGAGATTATCGTTGCCAATCGATGGGACGAAAGTCTGAGCGACGTTGCCCATAAGGTGCACACTCACGATGTATTTGTGAGAGATTAAAATATAAAATATAAAATATAAAAATATAAAAATATAAAAATATAAAATATAAAATATATCAACTTAATTAATGGGGGAAGAAAAATGTTAAACTTTTTAAGTATCTTTTTATTGACTTATGGTGTGCTTGCTATTTCGCACATTGCATTCCAAATTATTCTATGTCATAGTGACCATAGACGACAGAGCAAGAAATCATTTAAGAAATTCCATAGTAACTATCAGGCTAGTGTTTCAGTCATTGTACCTGCATATAATGAAGAACCACAAATTTTGAAGAATTGTATTGATTCTATTGTAGCACAAAAAGCACCTGACCTAGAGATTATTGTTGTAGATGACGGGTCAAAAAATCGTGAAGAATTGATTGAAAAAGTCTATAACACTTATCAATCAAATCAAAATGTTAAAATTTTATTGCCTGAGGAAAACAAAGGCAAACGTCACTGTCAAAAACTTGGATTTGATATTGCTAAGGGCGATATTATTGTCACAGTGGATTCAGATACCTTACTACATGATGAGAATGCAGTTGAAAAATTAATTCAGCGTTTTGCTGATAAGAAAGTTGGGGCTGTCACTGGTGATGTTCGAGTAGAAAACAAAAATACAAACATCTTAACGCGTCTGATTACGTATCGCTATTGGTCTGCGTTTCACCAAGAGCGGGCAGCTCAAAGCCGCTTTCACGTTGTAATGTGTTGTTCTGGACCGTTTTCAGCCTATCGTAAAGAAATAATTGACAAAGTCAAAGAGAAATACATTACACAATATTTCTTAGGCGAAAATTGTACCTATGGAGATGACCGTCATTTGACAAATTTGGTTCTTGAAGAAGGCCATGACGTTGCCTTCCACAGTAATAGTAGAGTTTATACTTTTGTACCTGAAACAATTCGTGGATATATCAAACAGCAAGTACGATGGAATAAAAGCTTCTATCGTGAGATGCTTTGGACAATTAAGTTTGCACCTAAACGTCATTTTTATATGCTTTATGATTTGGTCATGCAATTTATCTTACCGTTTATGTTGGTTGTATCATTAATTGCTATGGCTGTCCAAACAATTTCATATCATGATTTAGGACATTTCTATCATTATTTGCTTGTTTTGATTCTGATCGCTATTTTCCGTTCACTGTATGGTATTTATCGAACTAAAGACGTTGGATTTTTACTCTTTGTTTTATATGGCTTTATGCACGTACTAATTCTATTACCTGTTCGATTCTATGCACTATTCACATTGAAATCGACAAAATGGGGAACGCGATAAATCTCATCCATAACACTATATTAAAAAAATAGGTTCTGTTGCAAAGTTTTCCAAAAAAGCTATTTTAGTGTAAAATTGAGAAAAAATACAGATAGCTGAGATAGATAAGTTATCTTAAAACTACAAATTCTGTTATCTTTCAAAAAGAAAAGCATTTATATAAATGCTTTATTTTTTTATAAATTTATAAAAAACAGCCCCTATAATTATAGGTAGTGTAAAATAAGTTGTGTAAATACAAAAATAATTGACAGTATCTTGTTGGTTGAAAAGTCTTTACAAATTTGGTAAAATTCCTATAGAAATGATGATAATGGAACGTCGTGGAATATCAACATGACGTTTTAACGCAACGGGGAAAACTCTTGCGTTTTTTGTTTTGAAAGTCTGTTATAGTTAAATAGACAAAATGTCTTTAATAAAGAGTGCCCCTAACCCAAGATTAATGTGTGATGATAGTTATGGTAAAAAATAAATTAAGCTAGGAAGTTAAGAATATGGAAATCAAAAATCACTTTGGTGTATACGGAGTCTGCCTTCAAGAAGGGAAATTGCTATGCATTGAGAAAACGAGAGGACCTTATCAGAATCGTTTTGATTTACCGGGTGGTGGTCAAGAACTAGGTGAGGGACTGACAGAAACCCTCGAAAGAGAGGTTCTGGAAGAGACGGGCTATACGCTTAGCCGTTATTCAAATCCTAGGATTTATGATGTAATGGTTCAAGAAGGTGGGCAAGACTTCGCAGTACATCACATCATGGCCTTTTATGATATCGTACTCGATTTTGAGCGCTCTCAAAAATCCCTTCCTCAAGAGGTTCTTGATGGAAGCAATGATTCAGCAAATGCAATTTGGATTCCTTTCGAGCAGATTACCGAAAAAAATGCCTCACCCTTAGTGTTGAAGGTGAAGGCAGAGTTAGTTGGATTTCCAGAATTAGAACTGACAAGCTATATAAATTGGAAGACAAAAGAAGGATAACAAATGAAACCTCAAGAAATGTGGAATACCTATAAGCAAATTAACCCCTCGATCGGAGATGAAATCGATGCTTGGGCTTTTGGAGTAGAAGCCGATCTCTTGGCAGATTTGGAAGATAAAGACCTTACAAAGTGTTTAACCGTGTTTGTGATAGCTTTGAGAGCTATTCTAAGGGTTGCAGTGAAGCATAGCTAATGAAGCGCTTGGGTTATCTGAGCGCTTTTAAATTGTTGGAAAATGTTGGAATAAAATGCCATAGATAGTAGAAAATAGTGGAATGTTATTAGTAAAACAATATTTGATAATGGATTGAATAAATGGAATAGTTAGGCTATAATGTGTCATAGAAACCAAGTAGAAAAAGGTAAAGATATGGATATCATTAAGAAATATAAGTGGGATATATTTCCATTAGCTATTCTTGTAATTGTTGTTGCTATCGTAACTACGCAACCAAGTAAGAAAACAAAGGAAGTAAAACAACAAATCTACGACAGTTACAAAGGTATCAAAACCATAGTACGTCAAGTTCGTCTAAAGAAACACCTAGCGAAACGTCTCAAACGCAGGAACAACCAACACAAATCGAGCAAGCACCTATCACACAAGATGACGGAGTAACACCACCACAAGACACGTTAAAACAAAAGCTCAAGAACAGTATGGATACATACCGGGTTATGGTGGCAACCTGCAGACTCACCCGAGGTTGCGCGTGAGCAAGGTCAGAATGAGGCACGTCAACAATGGCATGACGACCAAGTTGAATGGGGTATTCAGCAAGGCTATCTTAACCCAGACGGTAGCCCAAAAGAGACAAACTAAAACCCCTCTAAAACGTCCATAGAGCGCCTTAAACAAAGAATAGTCCGATAATACTCGGGCTTTTTTTAATGCACCCCCGCCCCCTTTATTTGCGTCTGGAGAGCCACGACAAGGTGTTGTCTTACATCACGCGCAATTTTGAGGATTTTTAATAGGGTGTCTATACCAATTTATGCTAAGATTTTCGCTATAATAGAATTACTTAAAAAGCATTTTCTGTATCAAGTTACGAATAGTATAGGAAAGGAGAATCATATAATGCTAACCTATGATGAATTTAAAGAGGCTATGGACAAGGGTTTTATCAAAGGTGATACTGTCCAGATTGTCCGAAAGAATGGTAAGATTCATGACTCTACGTTTTAGATGGTGAACGAGTTGAGTCACGCGAAATATTGAGCTTAGAAAAGGTATCGGATATAATAAAGGAACTTACTAATTTACTACACTAGAATTTAATAATAAAATATCAAATAATAAGCAATGTAAAATTACTTTGATATAGGAAGTTAATACTTAGCTAAAGGTGTTGTAGGAAATTAAAAAACATAGGAGTATGAATTATGGGTAAAAAAGAGAACATTAGACTACTCAAAGAGGCAACTGATAGGCTTATAAAATTTGTACAAAACAACCCTAACTATCACAAATCTTACGGTATGGGGGAAAGTCTTAGTAATTACGTTAACCAACTCGAAAGAGATCTCCATAAGAAAAAGAGACGATATAAAACCTATTTACCTGGAACAATAGTATACGTTCACTTTGGAATGAATTTCGGAGAAGAATTTTCAAAGACACATTATGCTATTACACTTTCTAAAAACGATAATAAAAACAAAAGGACAGTAACCGTAATTCCCCTCACTTCTAAGTCGGGAGACGATAAAATGAAACTTGATTTCAATTTTTCACGAGAGCTTTTTCATTTAACACATCAAGTAGCAAAGGAGGAATCTAAAAAAAGTGAAGAAAATCTAATTTCAGAAATCAATTCTAGATTACCTAGTGATATCGAACCATATACTTCTTTAGAGGACTTGACTTACCTCTTTGATAATTGGGAAGAATATGACGATTTGCTCAATAAAGTCGCGGAGGAAATAAAGAAATCTACCAAATTATTAGAGAGTGCTAGTAAACAGATGGATAGATTTCAAAAAACAACGGAAAAAACGACTTACGCTGCATTAGACTGTGTAACTACTATTGACAAGAATAAAATAGAATCTCGAATTTCAGAAATTGATGTTCTTTCAGCGACTGTTCTTGGAGATGTGCAATTAAAAAAATTATCTAAAGCAATTGCTGAAAGGATTATATTTGACAAATAAATTAGGATTTTGATAAAATATAATTGGATAACCTAGATACAATTTATCTAGTGCAAAATACGGTAGGTAGCTCCTACTACGGTTACAACTATACGAACCTTGTATAGTTGTTTTTGATAAAAAAAAGCACCTTACTGGTGCTATTTTTGTCTTATTTAACTTTGATTTTCATTTCTCCATTAAGTTTTTGACTTGCAATGGCACTGCCATCGTCTGCTTTTATATGAAACATCTTTTGCCAACGTTTTAGGGTTTTCCATTTACTCAACATTTTAGATTTCCTTTAATTGTTTACTTTTTTCCAAATACTCATTTTTCACAAACGTCCCATTACAAATAGTTGCCCAATAATCCTTTTGTATTAAGTAAACATAATTAAGAGAATCTAGTTTTGCGTTTTCGTCCCTATATTGAAATCACTTGACATTCTAGCATTTTTTTATAGTGTTATTCAATAGAGATAGAATACTTATATAATAAAAAAAGCACCTTACTGGTGCTAGTTTCTTGCCTGCTGAACTCGTAAAGTGATTGATACCCTAGCGGGTATTTTTTTTTGCTTTCCTTTTTGCTAACTTTTGGGGTAAGCAAATAGCAACTTATGGGGTATGAATTACTAGAATAGCTCTCAAAATCGCTTTGTCATCACTCTAATTAAACTTATGAAATAGTAGGGGGCATTCCATGAAAAAATACAAAAATTTCTGTTATAATATGCAAGGAATATACATAAAAAGAGGAAAGATAATGAAGAGAGATCGTCAAGCTGTTATCAAACAGATGATTTCAAGAGATAAGATTGGGACACAAGAGGAAATTAAGCAACGCCTAGAGGCGGAAGGTATCACGGTTACCCAAGCTACCTTGTCACGTGATTTACGTGAGATTGGCCTGTTGAAGCTTCGTGATGAAGAAGGCAGACTATACTATAGTTTGTCTGAGCATGTGCTTCCAAGTTTGGATCCTACGGTTAAGGACTATGTTAAATCAGTTTCCCGTGCTCAGTTTATGCTGGTTCTCCATACAGAGTTGGGTGAAGCTGATGTTTTGGCCAACTTAATTGACAGTGATGGCAACCCTGAAATTTTAGGAACCGTTGCTGGCGCAGATACTCTATTGGTAATCTGTAAGGATGCTGTGGTTGCTGAAAAACTGGAAAGCGAGTTTCACTGATGAACACTCCTCATCAGGATCTCCAAAAAGCCAAAGAAGAGTTAATTGACCTCCTCAAACACCATGAGGCGGTTCTTGCTTTTCAAGAGTCTGAGAAGGCTATTGGACAGGTCCCTCAAATCAGTGGCTGGACAGATGAAGGCTTATCAACAAGAAGCGGTGCTTTTTAAAAATCGAGAAACAACGTGCCTATGAGGAGGCAGGTGAGCAAGCAGATTTGATTCAGCATGAGTTGGAAAATTTGCCTATTGTTCAGGACTACCGCCAAAAAATGCAGGATGCCAGTGACTTGGTCCAATATGTGACCAAGTCTATCGAAGAAAGGATTAACGAGGAGTTAAGACATGGCTAAGGAAAAAATATCTCCAGGAATGCAGCAGTATTTGGATATCAAGGAAAATTATCCAGATGCTTTTTTGCTCTTTCGTATGGGGGTTTTTACGAATTATTTTACGAGGATGCCGTTAAGGCTGCCCAGATTTTGGAAATTAGCCTAACCAGTCGTAATAAGAACGCCGATAATCCCATTCCTATGGCTGGTGTTCCTTATCATTCAGCTCAAGCCTATATTGATGTCTTGGTTGAGATGGGTTACAAGGTAGCCATTGCTGAGCAGATGGAGAATCCTAAACAGGCTGTTGGTGTGGTTAAGCGTGAGGTTGTTCAGGTTATCACACCAGGTACAGTGGTTGACAGCTCTAAACCTGATAATGCCAACAATTTCTTGGTAGCCATTGACAAGGCTGGAAGTCGTTTTGGTCTGGCCTATATGGATGTGTCAACGGGTGAATTTTTTGCGACAGAGTTGGACGATTTTAGTTCAGTTTGTAGTGAAATTCAGAACCTTAAGGCACGTGAAGTAGTAGTTGGTTATGATCTACTTGAAACTGATGAACAAGTTTTGGTGAAGCAACTCAACCTTCTACTCTCCAAGGAAACAGAAGGTTACGATGATGTTCACTTGATTGGTAATAGCTTGACAGATTTGGAAAGCAGTGTGGCAAGTAAACTTCTCCAGTATGTTCATCGCACTCAGATGCGCGAGCTTAGCCATTTACAAAAGGCTCAGCACTATGAGATAAAGGATTACTTGCAGATGTCCTATGCGACCAAGTCAAGTTTGGATTTGTTGGAAAATGCTAGAACGGGCAAGAAACACGGTTCTCTTTTCTGGCTCTTGGATAAAACCAAGACAGCCATGGGAATGCGTCTCTTGCGAACTTGGATTGATCGTCCTTTAGTGAATCAGGCTGCCATCATGGAGCGTCAGAATATTATCCAAGTTTTCTTGGACAATTTCTTCGAGCGTAGTGATCTGACTGAGAGTCTTAAAGGGGTTTACGATATTGAGCGCCTGGCCAGTCGTGTTTCCTTTGGAAAGGCTAATCCTAAAGATTTGATTCAGCTAGGTCATACCCTAGCTCAGGTTCCAGTTATTAAGGCGATTTTGGAGTCTTTTGATGACGAGGCCTTGTCAGGTCTTTTACAAGAGTTAGATGCTTTGCCCAGAATTAGAGAGTCTGATTCGGTCGGCTATTGATCCCGATGCTCCTGCAACCATTACAGAAGGTGGCATTATCCGTGCTGGTTTTGATGAGACCTTGGACAAGTATCGCAAGGTGATGAGTGAGGGGACATCATGGATTGCGGATATCGAAGCCAAGGAACGTGAAGCGTCTGGTATTACAACACTAAAAATTGATTATAACCGTAAAGATGGTTATTACTTCCATGTGACCAACTCTAACCTTAGCTTGGTTCCTGACCATTTCTTCCGCAAGGCAACCCTGAAAAATTCAGAGCGTTTTGGAACTGCTGAGTTGGCTAAGATTGAAGGTGAAATGCTAGAGGCACGTGAAAAATCATCAACGCTAGAGTATGATATTTTCATGCGTGTCCGTGAGCAGGTGGAACGCTATATTGATCGTTTGCAATCTTTGGCTAAGGCTATTGCGACAGTCGATGTGCTTCAGAGTTTGGCAGTTACAGCAGAGACTAATCATTATGTTCGTCCTGTGTTCAATGATGAGCATCGTATCGTTATTGATCAAGGCCGTCATGCGGTGGTTGAGAAGGTTATGGGCGTTCAGGAATACATTCCAAACACGATTACCTTTGACAGTCAGACCAATATTCAGCTCATCACAGGACCAAATATGAGTGGTAAATCTACTTATATGCGTCAGTTGGCCTTGTCAGTCGTTATGGCTCAGATGGGGTCTTACGTACCAGCAGATAGTATTGATTTGCCAGTTTTTGACGCCATCTATACACGTATTGGTGCTGCAGATGACTTGATTTCAGGTCAGTCGACCTTCATGGTTGAGATGATGGAGGCTAATCAGGCCATTAAGCGGGCGACACCTAATTCCTTGATTATTTTTGATGAGTTGGGACGTGGGACAGCCACCTATGATGGTATGGCTTTGGCCCAGTCTATCATCGAGTTTATTCATGACAAGGTGGGGGCTAAAACCATGTTTGCTACCCACTATCATGAGTTGACAGCCCTGTCAAATACTTTGATACACACACCTTGTCAACGTTCATGTGGCGACACTTGAAAAGGACGGAGAGGTGACTTTCCTTCCACAAGATTGTCGATGGCCCAGCCGATAAATCTTATGGTATTCATGTGGCTAAGATTGCAGGTTTACCAGCAGATTTATTGAACCGTGCTGACACCATATTGACACAATTAGAGGGCGAGACAGTTGTAATCCAACCTCAGGAAAAGGTATCGTCTCAAGAAAAGCCTGCCATTGAAACGCATGTCAACGAGCAAATCTCACTCTCTTTGATGATTTTACTGAAAATCCGGTTCTTCAAGAGTTACGTGATTTGGATATTTACAATATGACACCGATGCAGGTCATGATGGCTGTAGCAGATTTAAAACAGAAACTATAAAAGAAGCTTGTCATTGACAGGCTTCTTGTCTTTTTTATAGGTGTTTCAATTCTTGGTTGAGTTGTTCAATATCCTTTTTCATTTTCCAATAAGAGAAGACCCAAACGAGGAGATAGATAAAGCTGAATTCAATGACTAGCTCCAAGTAGAAAGTTAAACGTAGAGGGAACCATCCGCTGAGGGTAGCTAGTGGAATGAAACCTAGACAGGTCAAGGCGTAGTGAGTGAGGGTTGCACGAAGCAAACTCCATTCAGCCTTACGGAAAATATAACTAGCGACTTCAAAGAGGATACCGATAGCAAACCAAGTGATGAGGCAATAGGCTAAGATGATAGATCCATGAATCTGATGAGAGGTTATCCATTGTCCAACCGCTGAGTGGGTATTTAGAGGCATGTAGCTTTGCGCCAAGATAAGAAACATAATCATGGATACGGCAAGTCCGATAAGGATGCCCTTTGTGCCTGATTTAAAAAGTTGCTTTTTTTCATTGTAATTTCTCCTTTATTGCTTTGAGGTAACGGCGTGATGAGTAGGTGGTTTCCTTGTTTTTAAGGTGAATTTCAACGAGGCCGTTAGGAGGTAATGTTGAAGTGTTCAATTTCTTTGAGGTTGACAATCTCTGATTGTGAGATTTTGATAAAGTAAGATGGCAGTTTTTCTAAAACTTGATAGAGACGTAAGCCTAAGTGGTACTCTCCTTGAATAGTTTCAGCTAGAACTTGACGATTTTCGATGTAAATTCTGGAAATAGCATTAGACTCGATGAGATAGGTTTCGCCATCTTTTTTTCCTTTGAGTCGTTGGTTATCATCCAAAGATTCGACAAACTCGACCACTTGCTGAATCTTGGGCGTTCGACTAGGTGCTTGAATCTGCAACGTTTCTTCTTGAAATACCGAGTCAGTCTAAATTTTTATTTTCATAACTATACTTTCTTATTTTTGATTGAGGAGGCCTCCTCCCTTTCACATCTTCATTAAACACTATTTACTAGTCCACAGCAACAGCGTTTGTCTATGTGGTCCTATGTGGTGTCTAAGTGGTTGAAAATATTTTCGAAAACCCCTATACTTAATGAAAACGTACTGACGAGGTAATCACATGAAATCTATAACGAAATGGCTAGCAGGAATTTTTCTTGCCTGCAGTCTGATTTTGAGCTTTTCTACACCTTTTGAAAAGGCACTAACACTGAACTTGCTCTTGCTTTATTTCTTTGTTAAGCAGTTTATGGATTCGACAAGCTCTCCTAGAACCTATCAATGGATTTTTCAAGTTATTTATCTATTGATTTTTTCTGGACTCATTTGGTTCAACCTTCGTCATGGAGATATGATTGTTATAGCTACAGCCTTATCTTGGCTAACAGTTGTGTGTGAGTTATGGCTTTATAGTCAGCATAAGTAACAAGTCAGCGCCAGTGATCTATCAACCTTTTAGAAGGGAGAATAAACTAATTATGCCAAAAATTCATCGAATTGCCTGAAGTTCTAGCCAATCAGATTGCTGCTGGTGAGGTCGTAGAGCGACCAGCTAGTGTAGTTAAAGAGCTGGTGGAAAATGCTATTGATGCAGGTAGCACCCAGATTACCATTGAAGTTGAAGAATCAGGCCTCTCAAAAATTCAAATCACAGACAATGGCGAAGGAATGGCTCAAGCTGATGTGGCCATGAGTTTGCGCCGTCATGCAACGAAGTAAAATCAAAAATCAAGGAGATCTCTTTCGTATTCGAACCCTTGGTTTTCGAGGTGAGGCCCTCCCCTCTATAGCTTCTATCAGTTACTTAACTATTGTGACAGCAGCGGATGGAGAAGTCTATGGGACCAAACTTGTTGCTAAAGGTGGAGAAATTGAGAGTCAAGATCCTATTTCAACACCAGTGGGAACAAAGATTACAGTTGAAAACTTGTTTTATAACACCCCAGCTCGTCTCAAGTATATGAAGAGTTTACAGGCTGAGTTGGCTCATATTGTCGATGTTGTCAATCGTTTGAGTTTAGCCCACCCCGAAGTAGCCTTTACCTTACTTAATGATGGTCGTCAGTTGACACAGACATCAGGTACTGGAGACCTCCGTCAAGCTATTGCTGGTATTTATGGTTTGACAACGGCTAAAAAAAAAATGGTGGAAATTTCAAATTCTGATCTTGATTTTGAAGTTTCTGGTTATGTCAGTCTCCCTGAATTAACGCGTGCTAACCGTAACTACATCACGATTCTCATTAACGGACGTTATATTAAAAAACTTCCTGCTTAACCGTGCTATTTTTGATGGTTATGGTTCTAAACTCATGGTGGGACGCTTCCCTATTGCGGTTATTGATATTCAGATTGATCCTTATTTGGCTGATGTCAATGTTCACCCAACCAAGCAGGAGAAGTACGTATTTCTAAAGAAAAAGAGCTCATGGCCCTTATCAGCTCTGCCATTGCTCAAAGCCTCAGAGAGCAGGATTTGATTCCTGATGCCCTTGAAAATCTAGCCAAGTCTAGTACCAGAGGTGCAGCTAAGCCAGTTCAAACCAGTCTTCCACTCAAACAAACCAATCTTTACTATGATAGCAGTCGTAATGATTTCTTTGTCAAACCAGAGACAGTCCAAGAAGATATCAAACCTCTTGTATCAGAGTCAGAGTCTCCAGTTTCATCGGTAGAAAATAAACCGCAACCTTCTGTTAAACAGGCACAACGTTCAGTAGATGAAGGTGATAGCGAACACGAAAAACTTGACTATAAAAACAAGTCGAAAATGAAGCGCATGCTTGAAAATCTGGATAATGAGGAAACATCAACCTTCCCTGAATTAGAGTTTTTTGGTCAAATGCATGGAACCTATCTCTTTGCGCAAGGACAAGGTGGACTTTACATCATTGACCAGCATGCTGCCCAAGAACGTGTCAAGTATGAGTACTATCGCGAAAAGATCGGTGAGGTTGACAGCAGTTTACAACAGCTCTTGGTTCCCTATCTCTTTGAATTTTCAGGTTCAGATTACATCAGTTTACAAGAAAAAATGCCCCTTCTGAACCAGGTTGGTATCTATTTAGGAGCCTTATGGGAATAATACCTTCATTCTTCGTGAACATCCTATCTGGATGAAGGAAGAAGAGATTGAATCAGCAGTCTATGAAATGTGTGACATGCTTCTTTTGACGAATGAAGTGTCTGTTAAGACCTACCGTGCTGAGTTGGCCATCATGATGAGTTGTAAACGTTCAATCAAGGCTAATCATGCACTTGATGATTACTCTGCGCGTGACCTCCTAGTACAGCTTGCACAGTGTAAAAATCCCTACAATTGCCCTCACGGACGTCCAGTACTTGTCAACTTTACCAAGTCTGATATGGAAAAAATGTTCCGTCGTATCCAAGAAAATCATACGAGTCTACGTGACCTAGGGAAGTATTAAAACTTTTTTTGGTCTTGCTTTACGAATAGAGATGTTAGATTTATAATAGTGGTGAAGATGAGGAATCTTCTATTGTTTTAGCGGATCATTGTAGGATGATTGCCTGATTTTTAAGTTAGGAGGTATAGTGATGAGACACCTAACAAAAACTAATAAACAACTTTTTTACTTGTTGGCTTAACATTTTTAGCGATTAGTTTGATTTTCTATATTTTGGCTTGGTTAGGTCGACCAAGTTTGGAGAATACTCTCGTAAATGTTTCTAGCATTGCCTTCACCTTAGGTGTTTCAACATATGTTCTCTTGGGACTGAAGATGATTACAGATACTTTAAAGACGAGTAGTCATCCTTAAAATAGAGCAAACAGAATCCACTTTCGAGTGGATTTTTTGTTACAATAGTACAGCAGTGCTTGAGATTAGTAAAAAACAAGGTAAGTTTTGTAGGTTTAAAAACTATATAACCATCATGTAACATTTAAAAAGAAAGGAACTCGCAAGCTATGTATGATTATATCAAGGGCACCCTAGTAAAAATCACAGCCAAACACATTGTCATAGAAACAAATGGTCTAGGATATATTGTCACTGTAGCGAATCCCTATAGTTTTTCTGACCAAATGAATCAGACTATCCAAGTCTATCTTCATCAGGTTATTAGAGATGATGCCCACCTTCTTTTTGGTTTTCATACTGAAGATGAGAAAGAAGTTTTTCTTAAGTTGATTTCTGTTTCTGGGATAGGTCCGACGACTGCTCTAGCCATTGTTGCTGTAGATGATAATCAAGGCTTTGTTGCTGCTATTGATAATAGTGACATCAAATACTTGATGAAGTTTCCAAAGATTGGTAAAAAGACAGCTCAACAAATGGTTCTGGACTTGGCAGGAAAATTTGCAGAGTTACCAGCAGAAACGACCAATACTACGGCAAATCAGACTGCAGGAAATCAACAGTTGGATGAAGCTATGGAAGCTTTGCTTGCTCTTGGGTACAAAGCCACAGAGCTTAAGAAAGTGAAAGCCTTCTTTGAGGATACCAATGAAACGGCAGAGCAATACATTAAATCAGCTCTTAAGATGTTGATGAAATGAGGTAAGCAATGGTCAATCGTTGTCGTTGGGTTCCAACAAACAATAAATTATATTGTGATTATCATGACAAGGAGTGGGGAAAGCCTATTGGTGACGATGAAAAACTTTTTGAGCTTCTTTGCTTAGAAAGTTATCAGTCAGGGCTTTCCTGGCTAACGGTTTTAAAAAAACGCCAGGCTTTTAATCGTGTTTTTCATAACTATGATATTAGTCGAGTTGCCCAGTTTAGCCTAAGTGAACTTGAAGATGCGCTTCAAAATCCAGACATCATTAGGCACAAACTTAAGCTAGAAGCAACCGTAAATAATGCCAAACAAGTACTAAAAATCCAAGATGAATTTGGCTCCCTGTCCCATTATTTTTGGCATTTCTTTTTGACGGAAAGCCCTTGATAAATAATGTTCCCACATATAAGGACGTCCCATCATCAACTGACTTATCCCAACAGATTGCCAAAAATCTAAAAAAGAGAGGGTTCAAATTTTTAGGACCGACTACTATATATTCATTTTTACAAGCCGCAGGATTTGTGAATGATCATGAAAACAACTGTGACTTCAAATAAATGAGTAGATTTGATTGACAAGACGAGAAAAACATGTTAGTTTATAAACGAACATGTTTTTGAGATTATTTTACGAATAGTAATACAGGTGAACCAATGAAAGCTGAATTGATTGCAGTAGGAACTGAAATCCTAACCGGGCAAATCACCAATACCAATGCCCAATTTTTATCTGAGAAACTAGCTGAACTAGGAATTGACGTGTATTTTCACACAGCAGTAGGAGACAATGAAAACCGTCTACTTTCAGTCTTAGACCAGTCTAGTAAACGTAGCGATTTAGTCATACTCTGTGGAGGACTTGGCCCTACTGAGGACGACCTAACCAAGCAAACACTGGCTAAGTTCTTAGGAAAAGAACTCGTTTTTGATGAGGAAGCTAGTAAAAAACTGGATAGTTTCTTTGCTACTCGTCCTAAACACACACGAACACCTAATAATGAACGTCAAGCACAAATTGTTGAGGGGGCTGTCCCCTTGCAAAATCTCACAGGTCTGGCAGTTGGAGGAATTATTACTGTTGAAGGAGTGACCACTATGTTGTCTTGCCTGGTCCGCCAAGTGAACTCAAACCTATGGTGAATCAAGAACTTATTCCAGCTCTTACAGAGAATCATACTACGCTTTATTCTAGAGTCCTAAGGTTTTTTGGTGTTGGAGAAAGTCAATTGGTGACTATTATTAAAGATCTCATTGTTAACCAAACAGACCCAACCATTGCGCCCTATGCTAAAGTGGGAGAAGTGACCCTTCGCTTATCAACAAAGGCATCGTCGCAAGAAGAAGCGGATCGAAAACTAGATGTTTTAGAAGAACAAATTCGTTCTACTAAAACTCTAGATGGAAAAAGCTTGTCTGATCTCATCTATGGATATGGAGAATCAAATAGCTTAGCTTATGAAGTGTTCTATTTGCTTAAGAAATATGGCAAAACTATTACTGCAGCTGAAAGTTTAACAGCTGGCTTATTTCAAGCTAGTGTTGCTGATTTTCCTGGAGCTTCACAAGTATTCAAGGGTGGTTTTGTCACCTATAGCATGGAAGAAAAAGCTAAAATGTTGGGTATATTCCCTTATCTAAATTAGAAGAGCATGGTGTTGTTAGTCATTTTACAGCAGAAAAAATGGCTGAGGGTGCCCGAGTTAAGACAGATAGTGATTACGGAATTGCGCTTACTGGAGTAGCAGGACCAGATGCTTTGGAAGGGCATCAAGCAGGTACAGTCTTTATTGGTATTGCCGATAGAAACCAAGTGCGATCAATTAAGGTTGTTATAGGTGGAAGAAGTCGTTCTGATGTTAGATATATTAGTACCCTCTATGCCTTTAACCTAGTTCGCCAAGCTTTATTACAAGAAGACAACTTGATTTAAGTTTGTCTTTAACTATAGAAAGAAGAGGAAAATAAGTGGCTAAGAAAACAAAGAAAACAGAAGAAATTACAAAGAAATTTGGTGATGAGCGTCGTAAAGCACTTGACGATGCTTTAAAGAATATTGAAAAAGATTTTGGTAAGGGTGCGGTTATGCGTCTTGGTGAGCGTGCAGAGCAGAAAGTTCAAGTTATGAGTTCAGGCTCTCTGGCTTTGGATATTGCTCTTGGTGCGGGTGGTTACCCTAAAGGTCGTATTATTGAAATTTACGGACCAGAATCATCAGGTAAAACAACTGTTGCCCTTCATGCAGTTGCTCAGACTCAAAAAGAAGGTGGCATCGCAGCTTTTATCGATGCAGAGCATGCCCTTGACCCTGCTTATGCGGCAGCCCTAGGTGTTAATATCGATGAGCTTCTTTTGTCGCAGCCTGATTCAGGTGAACAAGGTCTCGAAATTGCCGGTAAGCTGATTGACTCTGGTGCAGTTGATTTGGTTGTTGTTGACTCAGTTGCGGCTTTGGTACCTCGTGCAGAAATTGATGGAGATATTGGTGACAGCCATGTCGGACTTCAAGCGCGTATGATGAGTCAAGCCATGCGTAAGCTTTCTGCTTCTATCAACAAAACAAAAACAATTGCTATCTTCATTAACCAATTGCGTGAAAAAGTTGGTATTATGTTTGGTAATCCCAGAAACAACCCCTGGTGGACGTGCTCTAAAATTCTATGCATCAGTACGTCTTGATGTACGTGGAAATACGCAAATCAAAGGGACTGGTGATAAAAAAGACCAAAATGTTGGTAAGGAAACTAAAATTAAGGTTGTTAAAAACAAGGTTGCTCCACCATTTAAAGAAGCCTTTGTTGAAATTATGTATGGTGAAGGGATTTCACAAACAGGTGAGCTTGTAAAAATTCGCAAGTGATATAGGCATTATTCAAAAAGCTGGAGCGTGGTTCTCATACAATGGAGAGAAGAATTGGTCAAGGATCTGAAAATGCTAAAAAGTATTTAGCAGATCACCCTGAGATTTTTGCAGAAATCGATCATAAAGTACGCGTACACTACGGTCTGGTTGAGCTAGATGAGGACGATGTTGTTGAAGATACACAAGTTGAAGACACACAAGTTGAAGACACGTCTGATGAACTCATTCTAGATCTTGATTCAACCATTGAAATCGAAGAATAAGTGTCAAAGAGCCCAAAAGGTTCTTTTCTTTTTGATTTGAATTAAGAAGAAAATATGAGCAATATAAGTTAAAAAAGCGAATACACCCCAGATTCAAAATAGGTCGCTAGACCGATTTCTTAAATCAAGGACAGTGATAAGATAATAGTACCATGTGACAGAAAGAGAGAATTAACATGATTAAGATTTATACAATCTCAAGTTGTACAAGTTGTAAAAAAGCAAAAACATGGTTGAACAACCATCAACTTCCTTATAAAGAACAAAATCTTGGTAAAGAACCACTTACAAAAGAAGAAATCCTTACTATCCTTTCAAAAACAGAGAATGGTGTTGAGAGTATTGTTTCATCAAAAAAAAATCGCTATGCTAAAGCTCTAAATTGTGATATCGACGAGCTCAGTGTCAGTGAAGTGATTGATTTGATTCAAGAAAACCCAAGAATCTTGAAGAGTCCAATCTTAATTGATGATAAGAGATTGCAAGTGGGTTATAAGGAAGATGATATCCGTGCTTTCTTTACCACGTTCAATACGAAATGTCGAAAATTCACAAGCACGCATGCGTGCAGCACTATAAAATTCTAGAAGAAGGTTACTAGTATCTTCTTTTTGTTTTTCTAAAGAAGAATTTGTTGACTTTATTACTTAAACTTGATAAACTAGTAAAGTCCCAAATAACTTGTTCAGCAATAAAAAAAGTTCCAAAACTTTAAAAAAAGCTATTGACAAGTTTAAGAAGGGATGATATTATAAATAAGCTGTTTCGCGAGAGACGGCCAGCACGAAGAAGAGAAAAAACTTCAAAAAAAGTGTTGACAAGGTATTCTAGATTTGATAGAATATAGAAGTTGCCTTAAGAGAGACAAAGACCTTTGAGAACTGAATAAGAAACCAAGTGCAGGGTTATGATAGAAGACATTATAACCTGTCAATTTACAAGAATAAATCGTCAGACGACGGTAATGAGTTAACGCTCGAACAATTATTAAATTTTTTAATGAGAGTTTGATCCTGGCTCAGGACGAACGCTGGCGGCGTGCCTAATACATGCAAGTAGAACGCTGAAGAGAGGAGCTTGCTCTTCTTGGATGAGTTGCGAACGGGTGAGTAACGCGTAGGTAACCTGCCTTGTAGCGGGGGATAACTATTGGAAACGATAGCTAATACCGCATAACAATGGATGACACATGTCATTTATTTGAAAGGGGCAATTGCTCCACTACAAGATGGACCTGCGTTGTATTAGCTAGTAGGTGAGGTAACGGCTCACCTAGGCGACGATACATAGCCGACCTGAGAGGGTGATCGGCCACACTGGGACTGAGACACGGCCCAGACTCCTACGGGAGGCAGCAGTAGGGAATCTTCGGCAATGGGGGCAACCCTGACCGAGCAACGCCGCGTGAGTGAAGAAGGTTTTCGGATCGTAAAGCTCTGTTGTAAGTCAAGAACGAGTGTGAGAGTGGAAAGTTCACACTGTGACGGTAGCTTACCAGAAAGGGACGGCTAACTACGTGCCAGCAGCCGCGGTAATACGTAGGTCCCGAGCGTTGTCCGGATTTATTGGGCGTAAAGCGAGCGCAGGCGGTTTGATAAGTCTGAAGTTAAAGGCTGTGGCTCAACCATAGTTCGCTTTGGAAACTGTCAAACTTGAGAGGGGAGAGTGGAATTCCATGTGTAGCGGTGAAATGCGTAGATATATGGAGGAACACCGGTGGCGAAAGCGGCTCTCTGGTCTGTAACTGACGCTGAGGCTCGAAAGCGTGGGGAGCGAACAGGATTAGATACCCTAGTAGTCCACGCCGTAAACGATGAGTACTAAGTGTTGGATCTTTCCGGGATTCAGTGCCGCAGCTAACGCATTAAGCACTCCATATGGAGTACGACCGCAAGGTTGAAACTCAAAGGAATTGACGGGGGCCGCACAAGCGGTGGAGCATGTGGTTTAATTCGAGCAACGCGAAGAACCTTACCGTCTTGACATCCCGATGCTATTTCTAGAGATAGAAAGTTACTTCGGTACATCGGTGACAGGTGGTGCATGGTTGTCGTCAGCTCGTGTCGTGAGATGTTGGGTTAAGTCCCGCAACGAGCGCAACTATTGTTAGTTGCCAGCATTAAGTTGGGGACTCTGGCGAGACTGCCGGTGACAAGCCGGAGGAAGGCGGGGATGACGTCAAATCATCATGCCCCTTATGATTGCAGGCTACACACGTGCTACAATGGTTGGTACAACGAGTTGCGAGTCGGTGACGGCAGCTAATCTCTTAAAGCCAATCTCAGTTCGGATTGTAGGCTGCAACTCGCCTACATGAAGTCGGAATCGCTAGTAATCGCGGATCAGCACGCCGCGGTGAATACGTTCCAGGCCTTGTACACCGCCCGTCACACCACGAGAGTTTGTAACACCCGAAGTCGGTGAGGTAACCTTTTAGACCAGCCGCCTAAGGTGGGACTGATGATTGGGGTGAAGTCGTAACAAGGTAGCCGTACCGGAAGGTGCGGCTGGATCACCTCCTTTCTGGAAAAACGGAATGTACTTGAGTTTCTTATTTAGTTTTGAGAGGTCTTGTGGGCCTTAGCTCAGCTGGGAGAGCGCCTGCTTTGCACGCAGGAGGTCAGCGGTTCGATCCCGCTAGGCTCCATTGAATCGAAAGATTCAGTATATCCCATGAAAATTGAATATCTATATCAAATTCCATATGTAAGTAATTACATATAGATAGTAACAAGAAATAAACCGAAACGCTGAATATTTAATGAGTTAGGTCAAAGGCCAAAATAAGGTTAAGTTAATAAGGGCGCACGGCGGATGCCTTGGCACTAGAAGCCGATGAAGGACGTGACTAACGACAGAAATGCTTTGGGGAGCTGTAAGTGAGCAATGATCAGAGATGTCCGAATGGGGAACCCGGCAGGTAATGCCTGTCACTCATTACTGTTAAAGTAATGTAGAGGAAGACGCAGTGAACTGGAAACATCTAAGTAGCTGTAGGAAGAGAAAGCAAAAGCGATTGCCTTGGCGGCAGGCAGAGCGGCAGGAAGGGGCAAACCGAAGAGTTTACTCTTCGGGGTTGTGAGCAACGTGGACTTAAAGATTATAGAAGAACTACCTGGGAAGGTAGGTAAAGAAATTAATAGCCTCGTATTCCGAAATAGTCTTT
>SCPN01000114.1_pt1 | contig 41404 bp, 49 predicted proteins | sample 6106831 | NCBI WGS metagenome assembly SCPN01 (sample SAMN10720447, study PRJNA508395) | human gut metagenome | isolation source: Participant 1, 0 month | reverse complement strand
GTTCCATTATTTTCACCACCTTGTATCCAGTTTCCTTTTCATTTATTACGATTTCAAAATCCGGGTTATCTTTCAAACGCTTTCTCTACTGATCTTCCTATATGTACCTCTATTGTATGTGGGTCACTCCGTCTCATCCCCATACTTCATCCATCAACTGTTGTTTTGTAAATGTTCTGCCTGGCGAGCTGCAAGCTATATAAAAGCAGGAATGTTTTTTAGGTAAAACAAGACTTTCCTTATCAGTTGTAACCGTCACTGCATCATAATCAAACTCTGGTGAACCGATTACAATTTTGTGTTCATTCAGTATCTGTGCACGGCGAAGCAGTGTCTGACTCTTAAAACCATTTCATTCCACATTTACCGGTTTTACCATATAAATCACTTCCGAAAGAAATCCTCTGGCGCATATCATCAAAGGAACCTTTCGCAGTGATCATAAGTACCGGTATCTGATATCCTGCTGAACGGAAGTTCCGACACCAGTTCATAACCATCCATAACCGGCATCATAATATCAGAAATGATCAGATCAATATATTATTTATCCAATATTTCTAATGCCTGTGCTCCATCCGATGCACTTTTGACCTGATATCCATTCTTCTCAAGCACTTTTTGGAATAGCTGGCTTAATTCTTTATCATCTTCTACAATCAATATTTGAAACACGTTTTCCTTCCTCCTTATTAAAACAGATACCTTGCCCATCCAAGCAGATGCTGTACCAAAATATTTTTCTCTGACGTTTCTTTGTTAATTCGATTGGCTCTACATGATATGGATCACGATAGGTTCCATCTTCCAATACCTGGCGGGACACTTTTCATATTCCATCATGCCCTCTTCCAACTGTTTATTAATATCTTTACTGCGAATTACAAGCATCAGTTCCGTATCCAGATATGCACTTCTCATGTCCATATTAAAGGAACCGATTACGGATAGATCATCATCAATCAGGATGCTTTTTCCGTGGTATGAATAACCGCCTTCATATTCCCAGATATTAATTCCTGTACTTAAGATTCTATTTCTGTTTTTCGCATAATCAGCAGCCCCAAATGGATTCCATTATTCGCAACTGAATTTGTCATGATAGAAAAATCTGAAACGTTCTCCGCAATCTCTCCCATGTATTATACATCATATCATTACAGATAATATATGGCGTGTGGATCTTCACACGATTTTTGCATTTTTCATCAATTCTCCCAACTGATACCACACTACTGGTTCTTTGGAACCTGTGTGAATAGGATTTGACACTAATGCAATCTTTTCTGTCTCAAAAGTTTCGTCCGTGTAATCGGTATCGCAGATTCTTTCCTTATTCTCTTCAAAATATTTCTGATAGCTGTTCTGCAACTCTAAAACTGCGTTCTTTACAGATTTTCTATTTGCCAGTTTTTTATTGTCATGAAAATAACCACTGTCTTCTTGTTCCCATATCGTTTCAAAATACTCTAACAACTGGTTAACTGAATTTTCTTTCTCAGGTTCATCGCAAACTACTAACACGTCTCTGTCATAGTTCTTATGTCCCGGAAAATCACCCAGGAAATAATTGTATGTATTTCTTCCCCCAAGAATATATCTCTTTCCATCTGCAATCAAATATTTATCATGCATTCTACCCATCATCTTCCATGGTTTCAACGGATTAGCCTTATTATATAGTTTAATTTCAACATTCTCATGGGAAGATAATCCATAGAAATACGGATTGCCTTCCATATCAATCCAGCTCTCCATTCCATCTACTAACAGACGAATATGTACACCTCTGTCTGCCGCATCATGCAGTGCTCCTAAAATCAATTTTCCACTTTCATCGGATTGAAATGCAAAAGTAGAAAGAATAATTTCCTTTTTTGCATTCTTGATCAAACGCACTCTTTGTAAAAGCGCTTCTGGATTCTTTTCTATGATTACTGCCCGTTCTGTATTTTCACTGCATTCGTTCCATGACCCATTTTTTGTTTCTTTTTTGGTTGTATTGGACACTTCCGGCTGCTTTTATATGCAACGCAGATTCCGAGCAATTCATAAAAAGCCATACACATAAAAAAAATTGCCAGTATAACAAGAAGGATTTTACATATTTTATGCTTTTTCATTGTACATCACCTGATTCCTTTTTATTTCATACTTATACAATACAAAGTCAATCTCAATTTAACCTCAACAAGGTTTGTTTTTTTCATCTATGCAAAATCTTCTTTGTACAACAGACTGTTAGATATAGCAAAAACGGCCTTTCAAAAACAGTTAACTTCTAAATCAACTGTTTTTTGAAAGGTCGTTTCATCAGATTCTTATAGCAATCCAGCAAATAATCTCATAAATAATTGTCCCAGTCGCAAATATGCACTTCGTCCGGTTTGATATTGGTCTGTCACATCACGACATTCTCCCATCGTTCTTATCAGATCATTTTTTATTTCCACAACTGCCTGACAATCTGCCATAAAACAGCCGTTTTCAAAATGGTGATATAAACTTCGATAATCCAAATTAATTGTTCCACAAGTTGCCATACAGTCATCTGCCACACTCATTTTTGCATGACAGAAACCAGGAGTCCACTCATAAACACGAACACCATGTTTAACTAATCCATGATAAAAAGAACGAGTTATATTATAAATGAATTTTTTATCAGGGATACCAGGTGTGATAATTCTTACGTCTACCCCTCGCTTAGCAGCCAGACATAACGCATGCGTCATTTCATCTGTTATGATTAGATATGGAGTCATAAACCAACAATATTTTTCAGCTTTATTTATCATACTGATATAAACTTCTTCTCCTACTTGCTCATTATCCATAGGGCTGTCTGCATAAGGTTGAACAAACCCAGTTTGCTGTGCCGCATAATCATAGTGGAAAAGGTATTTACTAAAATCAGAATCATTAGCATCCTTATCACTTACTGCATTCCACATTTCCAAAAATGTCACCGTAAGCGACTGAACAGCATCTCCTTCTAAACGAATTCCTGTATCTTTCCACTGTCCATACGGGTGTGTGTAATTAAAATATTCGTTTGCTAGATTATATCCACCTGTAAATCCGACTTTTCCATCAATAACTGTTATTTTTCTATGATCACGATTGTTCAAAAACAGATTTAAACCTGGCATAAACGGATTGAATACACGGCAATGAATTCCTATTGCCTCCATCTTTTTCACAAAATCTGTGTTAATAAAGCCTATAGAACCCATATCATCGTAGAATACTCTAACTTCCACACCTGCTTTTACTCGCTCTTCCAGAACATCTTGAATCTTATGCCATGCTTCAGCGTCTTCTATCGCATGATATTCCATAAAGATAAACTTCTGTGCTTTCTCCAAATCCTTAAGCTGTGCCTCTAATCCTTTCACTGCTTCATCAAAATACACAATATCCGTATTCTGATAGATTGGATACTGCGAATTTCTTTGTATGTAACTTGCTATATTTCCTGCTTTCGGAATTGTTTCTTTTATTCTGCTCAAACACTCCTGACTGTCCGGAAGCATTGGTAACAATTTGCTATCAATTTCTGCATATCGCTCACGCATTTTATGTGTGCCACCATTCAAACCAATCAACAAATACAGGCCTACACCCATAATTGGGAAAATTAGAATTAAGATGACCCAAGGCATTTTCATAGAGGATGTCTTATTTGATGCGTACAATCCCAAAACCAAGATTCCACTCAAAATCCTTGTAAATAAATTTATGATTTCTGCATATTCATTCAAGCGTGTTACGATAGTAATAATAAAAATCACTTCCAGAAGAATGCAGATTATGGAAAAACACAGCCGTTTTACCCCATTTTTTGTTTTTTGCTTTGCCCTCTAAAGTATCTTGCTTCATATATATTCCACCTTCCTACTTGCTCAGTTTTCTGCCCTAAATTTCATGAAACATACCAATTTTGTCTTTTATTCTCTGCATTTCATTATCCGCTTCAATGATAGATCTTGCAGAATGAAGTAATTCTTCACTTATCTCATCATAGCCAGGCATTTCTTCAATTCCTTTTTATAGCAAGTTGATGTTCCAATGTTGCCCAGAAATCCATACCATTGGTTCGAATCTGTAATTCTACACGCATAGGTGTTTTACCCTTAGCAAAAAATACTGGTATTTCAACAATCATATGATAGCTTCGATAACCATTCGATTTTGGATTTTTTATATAATCTTTTATTTCAATAACTTTAATATCATCCTGTTGGGTAATCAAATCTGATATCATATAAATATCGTCAATAAACGCACAAACTATTCGAACGCCTGCTACATCATTGAGATATGTCTGTATATTTTCTGTTGTAAATTCATATCCCATCTTCTGCAGTTTATCGTAAATACTATTGGGCTGCTTAATTCTTGTTTTTATAAAAGAAATAGGATTTCGATTGTTCTCAACTGAAAATTCATCATCCAAAACCTCAAGTTTAGTTTGTATCTCCCGAATAGCACAACGATACATCATCATTAAATTATAAAATTTTGTAGCATTATTTAAAAACTGTAGTGATTCCGGACTGTCCATCCTGAGTTTTTTTACTTCATCTTTTGTCATGGAACTTTCCTTTCTACCTCATCCCTGATTTCAAAACATTATTTATTTTGATAGTTGATTCGTTCTCCTTGAATTACTGGATAACAAATCATTTTATCACTATCCAGATTTTCTACATGCATATCTACTGCACTGATCTGATGGTTTTCATAAGTATTGTAATAATAAATACCTTTGTAACATTACAACGACGTATACAATGTGATTTCATATTTTCCATCCGCTACTTCGCAACATCCTCGTTGCTGATCCACAGATCCGAGAATGTGGAAGAATTGGCTAACGCTTTCTTCCTCTGATTCACCTGAAATTGCATTTACCTTTGTAAAAGCTACACGTACAAAGCGTGAGGAAGATGAGAGATCTCCCGGAAGACCTAATCCTCCCATACCTCTACTATATGCATCAAGAGCCAAATTTTCGCAGAAAGTATTTCTGGGCTGTTTAGGAGATAAATGCATATAATTATTTAGTTGAAACATCTGCTGTGGAAATGGTGGATTATTCGTAAGCACTCCTACTGGATTATCATAAATATGCAAACCATCTGACATAGATTCTACCGTAATTGACTCATTCTCATTAGAAATGATCCAGTGTAATTGTGCTAATGGTAATTGCTCGCTGAAAGGAGTATTAACAATATTAATTCGTTCAAGAAGCTCGCGAACTTCAACTAAAGAAGAACACTGACTTAAAATCCACGGAATAAATTCAAACTGTGCAATATTTTCCACATCTGGCTTAATCGCGGCATAAACAGCATTTCCGACAAAATTCAGTCCTGCCATTGCCACTCCTTTTTCATTCATAGCATCATAATACAAAGGATAATCTTCAGCAACATGAGCCATTCCAATAATTGCATAATGATTTTTCATATCGCCAACATGGCGAAAATTAAACGCATAATTACGTGGTGTAATTACTATCTGATCACCATAAGAGAATTCATAATCGAGGGTTCGTCCAAAGTAAAAATCTTTTGTTTTATAAGTTGCTGCTGTACACATGATCGTTTATCCTCCTAAATAGATTGAAATATGTCAATGAGTTTTTTCTTGAACAATAGTATAGCACAATTCTTTTATTTTGTTCCAACTTCATACATGATCATAACATGTAAACTTTAAACTATTTTCCTAGATTATTTCTCCATCAGTTTTTCAAACCAGGTATCCATAGCTAGGATGAATTGACTTACGTCTGGCAATTCTTGCAGCATTTCGTTAAGAGTTTTCTGCTTCACATATTTCTGCACATACACCCAACAGGCAATGCTACTGGCTTCTGATACAATGTCAGCTATGGTTTTGCGCATAAGCTCTTCAAATTCAGTAATTTCTTCTTTTGGGACAACATCATACAGTGTTGGTGCCTGATGACTTAATTTTTACGCCATTTTCATTTGCATCTTTAAGCAGATTCTTAACTTTTTCTCTTGAATCCTCCGGTACTTTTATGTACTCCCACATAAATGCTACCACATCGGACTGGTGTGTCTTTTTTATAAGTGGTGGTAACTGAATATAATCATTGTTTTCGCTCATTTTCATATTCTCCTCACGATATAATAAAATCAATAATGCGTTCTCTTGTCATGTCCAGTACAGTATCTACGAACACTCCTGCAAAAGGATCAGATACAGAATTACACTCAGCGAAAACAGAAATGCAACCTGTACCCAATCACGGTAACAGTATGCAGTCGCTATGATCAATAAAGTGAATATAAACCCAAGGATCCCTCTGACAACCGTATAAGTCTGTACTGTCATTTTTACTGCCAGGCCGATCACAAAAAGGATCAGCCATACCGGCAGTAATAATATCTTCCCAGCAAGTTTTAAAATAAACATGTGCACCTCCTATCTTACCAGTCCTGGCATATCATGGTTCACCTCTGCCTGATAATACCCGTTCATCGTTGACGGTGCATTAAACAGAGCTGCTAATAAATATTTCTTGATGTTCTTCACCTTTGTGGTGTTACCACTCATACAGTGTAAGACATATTCGATATGTGAATAGGTCAGCATCAGAAATTTTTTCTTCACCAGTGATGCCGGATACCAGTTGCTGGCAATCAAGATCTTGTCATTTTTACACATCACAGTCTCTACGATCAGGTTCACGATTTCATCTACCTGGCGCATATCGTCATGATGGGTTACTTCCAGTGATTCATAATCAATGGTCTCTTTGACAAGGTTTTCATAAGCCTGATAATCCTCAGAGCGGTTATCGCTATCAAATCTTTTCTCATCCACAGATATGATAGGATTAGATTTATTATCATTCATTTCAGTATAACTAAGATTAGTATTATTAGGGTTTGAAATGTAAACTTCTTGAAGTTTGTTTTCGGGACTTCTAGAAGTTTGATTTTGGGACTTCATGAAGTTTGAATTGTAAACTTCTGTAGATTCCTCATTTTCCACAGAAGTTTGTTTTTTAAACTTCTCTAATTCCTCTCCAAATTTTTTCTCATCTGTTTTCTCAAGCATAAAGGTTTTCACGTAGATGACGTTCACCTTTCCAAATCCCTGTCTGCGTTTTTCAATCAAACCAATTCCGGTTTCATCATCCAGTTCTCTCATGGATTTGATGGCTTTATTTCTGCCACAGTTCAGTAATTCCATGATATCTTCGATGGAAAAGTAGATATATGCTCTGTTTTTGTCGTCAAACCACTGATTTTTGATGGAAAGAGACATTCGATCCAACATCAGTCCATATAAAATTTTAGCATCGCTCGATAAATCTTTAAAATAGCTGTCTGTAAATAATGCTTTTGGTATGCGGTAGAAGCTGAACTGATCAGCTTCGGTACCGTAAAAATAATTAAATGTCATTTTTTCTCCATAATTTCCTCCTTTCATTTTTGCTAAGAAGTCCTCTTTTAAACTTCTTTGACATTGTTTTCTTAGCTTTTTCTCTCCTTAACAGGACTGTTCCTGCATCCACTTTTCTAATAATGATTCAATCACCTGCTCCATATCTTTGGCTGTATAATCATCCGGAAAGTACTTTGTCAGTTTCTTTTCTGAGAAAGTAAGAGACCGGGATACTTTCTTTGCCATCACACAGTTATTGAAAATCGATAACATCTGAATCTGATTGATTGGTCCATCATTCAGCTGATTTCTGAGTGCTGCAATCTGTTTTGGCTTGATAAATCCGGTGTCGCTGATATATTCGTAAATCCATTCCTGTACTTCCTTGTCGATATAGGAGATATCGACAGCAACCGTGAATTGAAGCTTTTTGTTATCTACCAGATCAAGAAGTTCCGGAATTAATTCTGTCAGGCAATGTAACGCTGAATCTGTTTAGAACTTTCTCCAACTTGCTCTGCTAATACATCCCTAGATACAGTTCCTATTAAATTCTGGTCATTTTGGCCAGAATTACTTTTTTTTTTTTTCTTGTCTTTTCATAGCTGCTAATTTCATCTTATAAGCAAAGGCTTTCTCACTGGGCAACAGTTCCTCTCGCTGAATGTTAGCGTCCACCATCGCAATCACGGCATCATCATCCGATAATTCTCTTACGATTGCCGGGATAGTCGTAAGTCCTGCAAGCTGTGCTGCATGCATTCTTCTATGACCGGATACCATTTCATATTCTTCATTATCATCCATTCGAAGCAGTACCGGTGTCAGTACTCCATTGATCCTTACACTTTCAACCAGATCCTGCATCTTTTCATCATCCAGCACCTTGAACGGATGATTTTTAAACGGATGGATCTTACTGATTTCTATCTCCATTGCAGATTCTTCATTTACCACACCCAGCAGTTCATCAATGCTTGCCAGTTTAATCTTTTCGCCACTTCTATTTTTCATTTTTCAAAACCTCCTGTGTTAAGTTCTTATATGCTTCGGCAACTTTTCCTTTCGGGCAGTGCATGTAGATGCTTTTTCCCTCTGCACTGGTCTCAGCAGCTTTTACAGACATCGGGATCACATTTTCAAATACCTCGATCTGACTTCCGTAGGTTGTATGTACTCTCGATGCAATATCCCTTGCGTAATTGGTTCTGAAATCTACCATGGTCAGGAGAATGCCCTCAATCGCCAGTTTCCGGTTCAGTCTTTTCTTTACTGTAAGAATGGTCTTGATCAGCTGCTGAAGTCCTTTCACCGGCAGATATGCGGCTTGCACAGGTATCAACACAGAATCGGAAGAGACCAGTGCATTGATTGTCATCATACCAAGGCTCGGCATACAGTCGATCAGGATATAATCGTATCGGCATCGTATCGCATCGATATATTCTTTCATGATCATTTCTCTGCTCATAACATTTCCCATCGTTACTTCCAGTGCGGAAAGCTCAATATTTGCCGGGAGAAGATCTACATTTTCCTGGTGATGTAAAATCCATCTTCAGAGATTTCTTCTTCGTTGATGACATCCATCATGATCGTTGCCAATGTGATGCGAAGATCATCCGGTTCCTCATATCCAAGACTTGCGGTTAAACTTCCCTGTGGATCCGCGTCGATCAGCAACACTTTCTTACCTTCTCTTGCCAGTCCAATGCCTACATTTACGGTTGTGGTGGTCTTTCCGACGCCACCTTTCTGGTTTACTACGGATATAACTTTACACATGATTTCTTCCTCCTTTAACTTTCCCATGATTCTTTTTTCCATAATTTCAACAGTGCCAGTATTTCCCGTTTCATCATTGCCGGTGTATAGGAATTCGGAAAATACTTATGTAGCTGTTCGTTTGTGAATGCCACTCTTGTGATCTCACCCTTTTTCACTTCACACATGATCTCTTCCATCTTTTCCAGTGACAACTGTTTTTCTTTACTCAGTTGCCGGATCCTCTGGGCCTGTGAGAGTGATGGGATCGCCTGTGCATACTCCATTGCTACAAGCAGTTCTCTTTGTTCTTTTTCACTTAATGCAGCTATCTCTACAGCCGGACAAAAAGAAATAATCTCATCATCCAGTTTCTGCAACATTTCCGGTATCAGTTTTGTCAGTGAAATATAACGCTGCACTTGTTTTGGGCTATCACCACAATCTTCACTGATGATTTCTATTGCCCGCTTTCTTGGTGTTTTGTGGTCAACTTGGCTCTTTTTTCGACCACTTTTTCTTTTTAATACGTCATTCTTCAGTTTGTAAGCAAAAGCTTTTTCACTGTAGCTGATCCGTTCTCTGTGAAGATTGGAATCTACCATGCTTAAGATGGAATCATCTTCACTTAATACCCGGATGATTACCGGTACTTTACGGTATCCCAGTTTCTCCGCAGCATGTTTTCTTCTGTGACCGGATATGATCTCATAGTATCCATCCGGTACTGGTCTGACGATCAGCGGATTTAATATTCCATACTTCTCAATGCTTTCCTGCAGAAGAAACATTTCCTTATCATCTTTCACCTGAAACGGGTGCTCTTTGAATGGTCGAAGACGCTCAATCTCAATTTCTATGATTCTTTCTTCGTTTTCTCCTGATTGTCTGTTTGGCTCAGTCATCTTGACTCCTTTCCTCCAGGATTCAGGAAATAAAAAATGCCTGCCTGGAACTTTTATAGATAGTAAAGTTCCAAACAGACATTGCTGTTTGACCATTAGCTACAGCTAATAGAATTGAATACTGTTTCAGCTAATTCATGTTTGCAAGTTTGGGAGAGATTGTTTCTTTTCCCGCCTTTTCTCTGATTTACATCCCCGAGAATAAGAGGTGACAACGGAGCGGAACCCAAATGTTAGCTGGACTTCTTAAAACCCATGTTTGCAAACCGGTAATTTTGATTAGCTGTCAGCTAACAAAATCGGATTGCGTTAGCTGGAAATTGATCATTTTGAATGGAATTTTGTGTCACGAACGTGATTAGAAAATAACAAAAGCGTTCGCTGTCAGCTAATCCAGCTAACATTTTCGAACGCTTTGAAGCCCGTCGCCAAGAGGATTTGAACCTCCGACCCCTCGCTTAGGAGCAACTTTTATGCAGGTTCAGACTAGTCCAACAGAGACAACCTATTCATTTATAAGTCCAGTAAAAAAGCGCCTTCCCAGACTATTTCTGTTCATATAAGATCATTGAAAATTATTCCGGATTTTTACATTTTCTGAGAAAATGATTGTACGCTTCTAATATAAAGCGCCAACTCCATCTATAATTTTTCAAATCATAAAATCCAACTATCCTGCCCATTTAAAAGCGGGAAATGAAATGTGTGATACACTATTTTCTTTGTCAGATTTCTTCTAAATTATACATCAGATACCGCCATTTACGCAAGATGCTTTGACCACTATTTTACCTCTTTTTTCTCACATGCTCTGATTTGATCTCATAAATAAAACCGGCAGAGATTTTGCTCTCCACCGGTCTGCTTTTATCCTAATTATGTTCCCCTTGCATTGATTTTGCTAATGATGTCAGCAACACAGCCATTTCCGGATTGCTGAGAACTTTTGCAAAGTAACTGCGTCCCTCCTTTGGAACTTCCATCATCGTCCTCTTTTCTGTATCATGGATCTGCGGATTCAGATTCTTCCTGTTATAAAAGGAATCTTCCAACAGTGTCGCATTGCGCCGTCTGTCTTCATCTATGATATGCGAATATACTTCTGTAACCATATCTGCCTGTGCATGACCAGAATCTCCCTGTACCGCCTTTATATCACCGCCGTTCAGCTTAAGCTTATAGGTAACACTCATATGCCGGAAACTGTGAAACACAATCTGTGGTAAATCATGTTGTTTGATCAGCTTATTCAGGGCTGATCATATTCAGTAGCAAGGATAAGGCCATAGTCCTGGTATTCTTCCTGCAAAATATCCTTTATCTCCTCCTGCTGTGCTTTCCATGCAATCAGTTCTTCAGCTACGCTCCTGGGTAAAAACACTTTCCGCACGCTGCTTTCTGTTTTTGGTGTTTTCATAATGCGTACCGTCTTATTCGTTTTCCGCTCCTCTGGAAATATGACGATCACATCTTTCTGGTCTAATTCCTCTAACGCTTTTTTGCTGACTCTCTGTACTTCCTTATTTACATAAAGATACGCCCGGTTTTCTTTGATCGCTTCTTCTGATATATCTACGCAGTCCCAGGTAAGCCCCAGTAGTTCTCCTATTCGAAGAGAACCGGCAAAGGCAAGGTTCATACACAATTTCAGGCACTCATTTTCACACACATCCAGAGCATATGCAAAGGTCTCTGCATCCCATATTACCCGTTTCTCTGATTTATGCTTTGGTACCGTCGCTTTAAATGCTGGATTCTTCTCCATGATATCCCACTTCACAGCCTGATTAAAACAACTCTTCAGCAGCTTATGTACATCACGGATTACACTGGTAGATACGAACTCGCTTCTGATATTTCCGTTCAAGTCTGGAACGGATGGCGTCTTTGTCAGCGTCTTATAGTAAATCTCTAGAAATCTGGTATTGATATCCGTCAGTGGAGTTTTCCCAATGATAGGCAATATATAATTCTTCAGCAATGACATATTCCCGTCATAGGTAGACAATGCCCACCTGTCTTTTCCATACAGTTCGACATACTCATTTATCAGATCCTGCAACGTCTTACAGTTCGATACGATGATACCGCCTTTTTTTTCTCTTTCAGTTCGATTTCTGCTTTTCTTATTTTAGCTTCGTTCTTCGTATCATACGTTTCCCATTTCTGTTTCCGTTTTCCCTCTATATCTTTACAGTAATATACAACACAATATTTGTTATTTTTCTTCTGTATCGAAGCCATGCTATACCACCCCCTTTTCCTTCCGCTTCAATAACCACTGTCTAAACGCTTCTCTTGGAATACGAATAATCTTTCCTGTTTTCCGAATCGGTATTTTTCCTGTTGTATACCAAAAAGCGATAGTTGCAGGCTCCACTCCTGCCAGTTCTGCCGCTTCCGGCACTTGTCAGATCTCAGACGTTTTCTCCTGAACAGCAGATCTGGCTTCTGCGAGCATCTTCGCTTATAATTCTCATATTCCCGTTTTTCTTCCAGTTCCAATTCTTCATATTCAAAGATTAAAACGAAACTCCATGGGTATCCTGTGCCTGCAAGAACCGCTCAAAGCTCTCCGCCCATCACCTTCTCCGTCCGGCAATTACAATGACGTCCAGCAATGGGGCATATTTTTTACTGCTCAGGATTCCATATACGGTACTTCTTGGAACGTCAAGCAGCCGGGCCATTTCCGGCATACTGAGACTGGCTGCCTCTGCAGCTGCATCTTTCTTACGATCTTCCTGTGTACGGTATCTGGACTGGCTGTGATACCAGTCCCAGAAAGCATCCGTCGGCACTCGCATTCTTTCATTCACGGTAATTGTCTCAATATTGTTTTTCTTCAATATCTCATATACCGTTGCGTTGTCCGTCCCCAGCATTTCCTGTATTTCTTTTGGGGAATAAGATCTGAGCCTCAACTCTTTTCCCGGTGCTTCCCCATTGACTTTGTGATACCAGTCCTGATTGGCATACCACTTTTCAAAACTGGCAATTTCAACCCTCATCTTTCCAAGCAATGTTTCTGTCCGAAAATAGTTTTTATGAACCAGCCAGTAACGATCCGTCTTCTTTAGTCCCAGCATATCCCCCATCTCGTGGACACTCATCCACTTTCGGGCTTTTGCCGGTAATCCAGTTCTTTGTCTCACTGCCATGTTTCACTCTCCTTCCCATTCATTTTTCTTAAATCATATCTCACAATCTGTAAAAAATTTAGGATGTCACAGAAGCATTTCCTTTATCCAGCCACTCGTCAAAACTCTTCTTGGAAATGCGGTAGCCACCGCCTTCTAACTGAATCCAGCGGAACTCATTTTGTCTCAACAGCTTATAGACCGTTGATCTGCTGACATCCAGCATTTCCTGTAAATCTTTCACCGTATAACATCTTTTTTCTGCCATATTTTCACTCTCTTTCTATCTGTTTTGATTTTATTTCTAAATACAAAACTCGTGAAAAAGTTAAGAGTGCCGTTTCCACTCTTTAACCCATTTCATACATTTTCCGCATTTTCTTTAAGATTGCGCTGACCTTCTGAGACATCCGAACCTTTGAAATTCCCAGTATTTTCGCCAGTTCTACCTGCTTCATGCCCTCAAAGTAGATGGATTTGATAATAAACTGCTCATGTTCTGACAGCTTTGCGATATTCTGATGCAGTTCTGCTGATTCAGCCTGCAGAATTACCAGATCTTCTACGCTCCGCTGTCCCTCATCTGGTAAGTCCTGCACTCCAATTCCATCTGTATTCTCACTGAAAACACAATCCAATAGCTCCGTCCACTTTGTTTTTCTTGTCATGGTTTCCGGATCTTCTGGCTGCCACTTTTTACTTCTGTAAACTTCATTACGGTAAGCGGAAAGCATTGCCTTGGCTACCTCTCTGGTTATTTCATAAAATTTCCCATCAACTTTTGCATAAAATTTGTCATTGAATTTATATGGATGCTCTACATACATCGTCCGTTCCTCCTGAATTTGAAATCTGTTTCGTGTTCCAAATTCAAGAGCGGAGGGGACCGGCTCCTTCTGATGCCTCTGATCATGCGTACTGATTTCCTTTCAGGCCACCAGATCAGGCAGACCTGTGGCTTATTGGCCGGAAATCAAAATTTCAGGGCAAAAAAGCCCCTCCGGGGTGCTAACCCGAAAGAGCTTTTCTAATAATCATATGAAGTTTTCCTGCTGTTCTTTTATTTCCAGCATAATCAGTATAACAGTTCAAAGTATCAGGGGTATCTCAAATACCTGCCGTAAAGTATCACTGATTCCTATAAAAGTATCATCATTTGATACTTTTTAAATTGACATAAAAATACACCGGAACTCACCAGCCCGATGTATGATCTTCCTATTTATTTAATGTGCCATGATCTTTCTCATGTTGAGCAATTGCCTGACGAATCAGATACAGCACTTCTCCATTGATAGAACGCCCCTCAAATTCAGCAATACTTTTCAGTTTTCCGTGCGTCTCAGAATCAATCCGAAGACCAAGATGTTTATCTTTTTCCATATGGCTTGTCGTGCAGCAATGCACACTCTGCCAGATCCTGCAGGCTTTGACCCTGTATACCCATTTTTTTCAGCAGTACAAACCGCCATATATGCCACACGTTTAGAATGATTGTTTGTTACTTTAATCAGCTCTGCCTCTACACAGTCCAATGCATATGAGCAGGCTGCTAATAACCCCAGCACATCAAATTTCATTTTTGATCTTGTCTCCTCCTTTGTTCTGTTTTCTGAGAAATCTGGAATATGCTTACCATGACAGATTTCTCAACCTCGGATCAATAAAAGCATATGTTTTGTCTTTTCTTTAATTTTTCCATGACCGTTGGATATTTTTTATAATCTGTGTGAGGTAAGGCCTGGGCAGCTACCATCTGTTCCAGAAAATCATCCACTTCCGCAAATTGTATATAAGTCATTTCTTCCAGTATCTGATCAATATCTGCAAGAAGTTCTTTGTTCAGCAAAAGCTTTTGTGCTCCTTCCAGCGAAGAATTTCCAGCATTGATCATCTTCTCCCGTTCCATGTCAGGATACATCCCAATGGTAATGGCTGATTCCACAGATACATATTTTCCAAAAGAGCCGGCTACATAAAATCGATCTGCCTGATTCAGTTCAAGTCCAGATTCCCGGAGCATGATCTCAACCATTATATGTGCTGCGGCTTTGGTAAGAATAAATTCGTCAATATCTTTCTGATAAAAATACAGACCCGGAGCATATTCTATGCAAAGCTGACCTTCTCGTTTCTGAATAAGATTCGTTTTTTCAGGAGAAAACTTACCACGAATATCTATCCAGCCTTCTAAAAAAAGTTCCGCAATCAGATCGACAATACCGGAACCGCAGATACCCTTAGGGCTAATTTTTCCTGAAGAGTTACCAATTACATGAACATGGATTTTTCCACCTCTTATCCTCACGCTGTCCACTGCTCCGGCATCTGCCCTCATCCCGGTGTGTACTACACCGCCTTCCAATGCAGGCCCCGCCGCACCGGCGCCGCAAAGAAGAAAATCTTTATTTCCTATCACAAGTTCACCGTTGGTTCCAATGTCAAAGAAAACACTGATTCCATCCTTTTTATATAATTCCGTTTCAATCATTCCACTGATGATGTCACCACCCAGATAATTAGACTTCGCCGGATAACAATATACATAACCATTCAGCGGAATGTCCAGATCTTTTGCCGGCTGGAATCCCGGACGGTCTGCATGAACAGCATGTGGCGTATAAAAGACACAGAAAGCATCTATTCCCAAAAGAAAGTGGATCATGGTGGTATTGCCTGCTACTACCATAGACAGACATTTTCGTGACACCGGATGCTTTACATCCAGCTTATCCATGCACTCTATAATAGACTCAACTGTAGCAAGCCGTATCTCTTCCAGTTTTTTCCTGTCATCTTTACAGAAAAAAATACGTGATAAAATATCGGTTCCCCACTGAATCTGTTTATTAAAGCAGCTCTCTTCTCCCAATATCTCACCACTATTACAATCTAAAAGTCTCACCACTACCGTTGTACTTCCAAGATCCACAGCCAGCCCATAATGCTGTCTGGCTGTATCTCCGCTTTCTATATCAACCAGCTCCCATTTTTCTCCATTCCAGGAAAGCGAAACGGTTATTTTCCAACCTGCACGATCAAGTAATGGATATAGTTGTCTCAACATGCGAACCGGAATATGAACCTCCTCTTTCACGCCCTCCGCGGATAAAGCTTCCAGAATGCGCTGCTGGTCTGAACGCTGATCCTCTTCGGTTGGAACAGAAAGATCAAGATATAATTTTCGGCTAAGCCCTCTCATAGTATTCATCTCCCTACAATTTGTGCATTTTTTATTCTGTAAAAAAAGAAGGTCATTTGCTGTAACATGCCTTTTCATTTCATATACAGCATTTTTTACAAGATCTTTCTGAATTGTATTTCTTCTGTTAGTCATTTGCCCTCCTTATTAGGATTTATTCTTAATTAGAAGTATATATCAGAAGTTTAAAATGTCAATATAAAATTAGTAATAATTACTATTATTGAAATAATAGCACTTTGTAAATGTCCCTTTTTCGCACAATCTTATTCCATAATTTTTCGTTCAAAAACATATTCTATTTCAGATGATAAATCTCTTCTAAAATTGTATCCAAGTCTGTCAAACGTTTGTACGTCTGCAGGATTTTCAATTTCTTTTTCTGCCATATATCTGACCATCTCACCACGAGCCATCTTAGCATATGTACCTTTTGTTACCAGTTTATCCCCCGATTGTTCACAAAACGTAACCGTAATATATTTGTCTTTATCTGATAAATATTTTTCTATACATTTCGAGTATTCTTTTGATGCAAGATTAATGATAATCCTGCTGTCATCAAGCACTGAACGATATAATCTTTCACCCCAATAGTCATATAGATTTTTGGTATCTTCTATTTCAGCTTTCGCCTTCATCTCCAGGCGATGCCTTCTTTCATCAGCATAATCATTGTATCAGGATAAAGTTCACAAAGTATCCGCAATACATTCCCATAAGTTCATGTCATTATTGAAATTGTACATATTTCAGTATGAAAAGTTCACCATTCAAATTCTGATTATTATTTCTCCACATACTCTTCTGCCATATGTACTGCCATAGCACCATCTGCCACTGCTGTTACTATCTGACGAAGTAACTTTGTTCTGACATCTCCTACAGCATAAACACCCGGAATACTCGTTTCAGTGTTTTCACCTGCCACAATATATCCTTTATTATCCAGTTCTATCTGATTATCTAAAAAATCTGTTGTCGGTTTTCTTCCTATACTCACAAATAGGCCGTCACATTCTATAATGTTTTCTTCTCCTGTAACTGTATCTTTCAACCTCACACCAGTCAATCGTTCTCCATAAATCAGTTCATTTACTGTATTGTTCCATCGAAACTCTATATTTTCAGTTTTCATCAGCTGGTCATGGTAGATTTTCGTTGCACGTAATGTATCTCTTCGATGAACAATGATGACTTTCTTAGCAATTCGACTTAAAAGAGCAGCATCTGATACAGCAGAATTTCCACCACCAACAACCATCACGATCTTATCTTTATAAAACATACCATCACAGGAGGCACAATAAGCAACCCCATGACCTATCAATTCTTTTTCTTTAGCGAGACCAAGTTCTCTTGGATTTGCTCCAGTAGCAATCACTACTGTTTTTCCAATATAAATTCCCGAACTAGTTTCTACTCTCTTAAGCTTTCCTGTTAAATCCATATTAAAAACTTCAGCATATTCACTTTTAGCGCCAAATTTTTCCGCCTGTTTTTGCATTTTCTCTGCCAATGAAAATCCGTCAATTCCATTTTCAAAACCAGGATAGTTATCAATCTGCCAGGTCAATGACATCTGACCACCTGCAGATAATTTTTCTAAAACAATTGTATCAAGTCCTGCTCTGGCTGCGTATAATGCTGAAGTATACCCTCCAGGTCCTCCCCCCACGATAATCATATCGTAAACATGATTTTCATTCATACAGCAGTCCTCCTTTTATTTTTCCAATGCTTCATTAATAAAATTCTCTATCATTATTTTTGATTCAGGTGCAACAATAGAATCTATTGCCTTTCCATCTCGATATAAAACCAGCGTAGGAATCACCTCAATCTTTTCAGCTTCTGCAATCTGTGGTTCTTCATCAATATTTACTTTTCCAGCAATAAGAATATCGCTGTATTCTTCACTTATTTTTTCATAAGCCGCTCCAATTCTACGGCAATAACCACACCAAGGTGCCCAGAAATCAACCAAAACCGGTTTTTCCTTATGAATTAATTGTCCAAACTTTTCTTTATTTATATTTATAGATGTCATATTTTTCAACTCCTTCTCCTATTTGAACTTAATATACCCCCAATAAGTGCTTGCTTCCGTGATGATATTACAGAAAGATAATTTACTTTTATTACACTTCTTTTTATTTCTATTTATGGCATATGCCAGTTATATAATTGACGCATCTAAAAAAAGCAAGTATACTATGTTCGTAAAGGAGATAACGGTTATGAACTTCGAAAATTGTTTTCCACTATGGAATGACTTAAATACAGCACAGAAAAAAATAATTTCAGACAATTTAATCACACAGTATGTAAAAAAAGGGACAATCATTCACAATGGAAACCTGGATTGCACTGGATTATTACTGGTTAAATCCGGGCAGCTTCGAACCTACATACTTTCAGATGAAGGACGAGAGATTACACTTTACCGTCTGTTCGATATGGATATGTGTCTTTTATCCGCCTCATGTATCATACGCTCTATTCAATTTGAAGTAACCATTGAAGCAGAAAAAGATACGGATCTTTGGATCATCCCTGCTGAAATCTATAAGGGCATTATGAAAGAATCTGCTCCCGTCGCAAACTATACCAATGAGTTAATAGCCACCCGTTTTTCTGATGTCATGTGGCTGATTGAACAAATCATGTGGAAGAGTTTGGATAAGCGTGTTGCTTCATTTCTTTTAGAAGAGGCTCTATCGAAGGAACAAACGAGCTGAAAATCACTCATGAGACGATTGCTAATCATCTTGGTTCCCACAGGGAAGTTATCACTCGAATGCTTCGATACTTTCAAGGCGAGGGACTCGTCAAACTCTCCCGCGGCAAAATCACAATCCTTGATTCAAAAAGACTGGAAACACTCCAAAGGTCATAAAATTGTTTTTCTGTAACATATAAAGAAGAATCCTCCATTTATCAGAATTATGAAAGTCATTCTAATAAATAGGGGGATCTTTTTATATTACGAGAAAATTATAAAAATATTATGATTATTTTTAATAATCCATACCACATGCATATGCCTTTTCAATCAGCGCACGGTCATTGACAACTGCATCATAGAAGCGGAATCCGCCGGAGAAGTTGTATGTTTCATATCCATTTCCTTCCAGAATACGACTGGCAATATAACTTCGCAGCCCACTCTGGCATATCAGGTAAACAGGCTTTCCCTTCTCGATTTCATTGATACGTTCCCTTAGTTCATCTACAGGAATGTTTTTGAATCCATCCATATGCCCCCTGTTAAATTCACCTACAGTTCTCACATCCAGCAACACAACACTTTTATCTCTAGAAATCTTATCCATATCTTCCAGATGCCATTGTTTTAAGGTACCTTTTGCTATATTGTCTATCATGAATCCTGCCATATTTACAGGATCCTTGGCAGAGGAATAAGGCGGTGCATATGCGAGATCCAAATCCTTCAGCTGGGTTGCCTTCAGCCCTGCATGGATTGCTGTTGCCAGCACATCAATACGTTTATCAACTCCTTCATATCCAATAATCTGAGCGCCAAGCAAACGATAGCTCTCTTTTTCAAAAATCACCTTCATGGTCATCACTTTTCCACCAGGATAGTAACCGGCATGACTCATAGGAGAAAGAATTACTGTATCTACCTCTAATCCTGACTTTTTGGCATTGGTTTCATTGATACCTGTAGTGGCTGCTGTCATATCAAACACTTTTATAACGGAGCTTCCCTGACTGCCCAGGTAACGACTATCACCGCCACAAATATTATCAGCGATGATTCTGCCCTGTTTATTGGCTGGTCCTGCCAAAGAAATCAGCGCATCATTACCCGTAACATAATGTTTTACCTGAACTGCATCACCTGCAGCATAAATATCCGGTACAGAGGTTTCCATTCTGTCATTCACTACAATACTTTCCTTGATGCCAAGTTCCAGACCGGCTTCTTTTGCTAATACTGTGTCTGGTGTGACTCCGATTGCCAGAACTACCATATCAGCCTGAAGGGATGGATTATCTTTCAACAGGACCTCCACTCCGGTGTCTTTTTCTTTAAATCCTTCTACTGTATAGCCCAGTACCAGTTTTATCCCATGCTTTCTCATTTCATTATGGATCATGGATGCCATATCCGGGTCAAAAGGGTTCATCAGCTGCTTAGGCCGCTGGACAATTGTAACATCCATGCCAAGCTTCCTCAAATTTTCTGCCAGTTCCAGACCAATAAAACCGCCACCTGCCAATACAGCCGATTTTGGATGATTCTTATTTATATATTCCTTTATCCGAAAAGTGTCTTCTACAGTACGAAGTGTAAAAAGTTTATCAATACCTACTCCGGGAAGTCTCGGCTGTGTTGGCTTTGCACCTGGAGAGAGGATCAGCTTATCATATTTTTCTTCAAATATCTCACCATTCTCTAAATTTTTCACTGAAACCGTTTTACGTATTCGGGATGTATTGAGATAACTTCATGATGAATTTTCATGTTAATACGGAAGCGTTTAAAAAAACTCTCTGGTGTCTGTAGTGTAAGTTCTTCCGGGTCTGTGATCACGTCTCCAATATAATATGGAAGTCCACAATTTGCATAGGATATGTATCCGGATCTTTCAAACACAGTAATTTCAGCATGCTCATTCAGTCTGCGTATTCTTGCTGCGGCTGTAGCTCCTCCGGCTACACCTCCTACAATTATTACCTTCATCTTATTTTTCCACCTTTCCTGAGTAAGCTGCAATGCCACCGATATTATTTACTTTAGAATATCCCATTCGTTGCAGTATCCCAGTTGCCTGGCGGCTTCGTGAACCGGAATAACAGTATACAAACAGTGGGATATCCTTATTCTTCGCTACAGAAGCAATATTATCTAGTTGCTGCAACGGCACATTTTTACTTTCTGGTATATGTCCTTCCTGATATTCCTGCGGAGTACGTACATCCAGCAGAACTGCATCATCAGTCATTTTATATTCTTCTATGCCTTGATTAATATTCGACTGTTTAAAGAGATCAAAAAATCCCATTAGCACACCCCCTAAAGCATTTCTAAAATCGCATTCTTAGGTCTCGCCCCTGAAACCTGCTGTACAATCTTCCCATTCTTCATAACCACTAAAGTCGGAATGCTCATAATACTGAACTTATTTGCCAGTTCAGGCTCTTCATCTACATTAATCTTTCCAACTTTAATATCTCTACGCTCACTTGCAATCTCCTCTACAATAGGTACTACCATGCGGCAAGGTGCACACCAAGATGCCCAAAAATCTAAAAGAACGGGTTTATCGGAATTCAGTACTTCGTTCTGAAAATTATTTTTATTGATATTAATAGCAGACATTTTACAGTCCTCCTTATCTTTTTGTAGATTTATTATAGTCTTAATTTCATTTATTTTCCGTGATTACATCACCATACCTCATTAACTTAACTTCTTGCCATACCATCTACACTTAATATAACACCTGTAATGTAACTCGCCTCATCTGATGCAAGAAACACAAACGCATTGGCAATATCTTCTGGCTGTCCAAGACGACGCAATGGAATTCTTTCAATCATAGGTTCGATAACTTCCTTTGGCACGGCTTCATCATATCAGTTTCTGTAATCCCAGGTGCAACAGCATTAACACGAATACCTTTAGGTCCTAGTTCTCTTGCTAATGATACAGTCAATCCGTTTACTGCAAACTTCGATGCCGGATAAGCAACCCCACTTGGCTGTCCCGAAATACTCACCATGGAAGAAGTTGAGAGAATGACCCCCTTGCCTCTTGCCACCATACATTCTGCTGCTACACGAGTAGTATTAAATACTCCTTTTACATTTAGGTCAATGACTTTATCAAAAGTCTCCTCTGTATAATCCATAAATGAGGTGTTTTCTGAAATCCCTGCATTATTTACCAGTATGTCGACACATCCATATTTTTCAGTTGCCTCTTTAAAAGCCTTTCTGACAGACTCCATGCTTGCCAGATTTGGACTAATTCCAGCAACTATTGCATTGGGATATTTTTCTTTTAATTTATCTACAGCAACATCTGCCGATTCCTGTGAACTTGCTGCCAACACAACTGAAGCACCTTCCTTCAAGAATTTATCAGCTGTAGCAAATCCTATACCACGGCTTCCACCCGTAATGATTGCAACTTTATCTTTTAATCTCATTTAGACTACCTCCTTACTTTAGTTTCTAGTTACATTATAAGCAAAGGTAGATCATTTTCTGTGATATCATCACAAACTATCGCAATAAAAACCCTGTTGCTCACGCACCAGGGTTTTTGTTTATCTATCCGTATTTAAATAAGATCAGGCTTCTTATTCAACTTCTGAAAACTGATCTTTCCAACATTACATAATGGGCATTCAAAATCTTCCTGGAACATCCTCCCACTTTGTTCCTGGTGCAATACCACCTTCAGATAACCTTCCTCTTCATCATATTTCTCCCATCCGCAAACGTCACATACATATTTCATTAGTTTATTCCTCCTTATAAATATATTAATACACAGCATATATTACTGTTGTATTTGTGTTGTTCTTGTAACCTTAATATGTATAAATGCTTTTAGCATTTCCATAATCCATGCAGGTTACAATATGTATACTTCTTCTACATATTCTCCATCACAGAGGCAGAAATCCGCAATAGGTTCCTGTCCTGGAATTAGCTGTTTTCTATAAATACCCTGATTTGTATTTAGTGTAATCCATTCAATGAAATGATTATCAAGCATTGGATGTTTTGTTTCACCGACCACAACATGTACATGCTGTTTGTCCACTGTATATACAGGTACATGCTTCTCAACAGCAGCATCTGTCACTCCAGCTTTTAACTCATTCATAGCCTCTCCGCAGCACATTACTGGTACGCCTTGATCCTTTACCATTTCAATAATGTTTCCACAATGATTGCATACAGAATATTTTACTTCCATCTTTTTTATCTTCCTATGTTTAAAATTTAAAATCCAATTGTTTCTATAACTTTTTTCAAAGCATCCGCCGATTCTTAAACTTTAATGCTTCTTTACCAACTGATGCAGAACCAACAAAGCCACAGCCTATCATTACTGCTTTTTTTAATAATCACTTTCTTCTTTGTAATAATCTTCTTCTCTTTAATAGTTCTCTTCACGTACTTCGAAATAACTCTGTGGATGGTTACATACTGGACATATCTCAGGTGCCTTTGTTCCTACCACAACATGTCCACAGTTACGGCATCTCCCATACCTTAACTTCTACTTTTCAAACACCTGTGCAGTTTCAATATTCTTAAGAAGTGCACGATATCTCTCTTCGTGGTGCTTCTCAATCTGTTTATTGTCAATAAATAATAGTAATAATTACTATTATTATAATAATTAATATTACTGATTACCTTTCATTTAAAATAATCATTCAATCATCATTTTTTCCGTTCAAAAACATATTCTGCATCTGATGATAAATCAGAGCGGAATGAATAGCCTAGTCTATCAAATTTCTTAATATCCTCAGGATTTTCAATTCTGTTTTCAGCCATGAACCTAACCATTTCACCACGGGCCATTTAGCATATGTACCTTTTGTCACCAGTTTATCTCCTGATAACTCACAAAATGTAATCGTAATGTATCTATCCTGTCGTGTCAGATATTTTTCTATGCACTTAGAGTATTCTTTCGATGCCAGATTGATTATAATCCTGCTGTTATCAATCACTGAGCAGTATAATAAATCTCCCCAGTACTCATACAGATTTTTTGTTTCTCCTATTCCAACCTTCGCCTGCATTTCCAAACGATAAGGCGTAACACCATCCCTTGGTTTTAACACACCATAAAATGCAGATATTATTCTCAAATGATTTTGTACATACTCGAACTGACTGTCCTCAAACACAGATGGAGCCATATATTGAAAAGCAATTCCTTCATATGATAAGACAGCTGGGGTAAGTAAATGATAAAGATCCATGTTTTCCAATCTATTGAAGTTCTGTTCTGTAATTTTGTCATTACATTTCCAGATAGTCTTCAGTTCTTCTTTTGACTTACTTTTCAACCAATTTTGTATCTCTGTCGTCTTTTCAATAAATTCAGGCAATCCATCCGGCGCTATGCTGTCAGTATCTGTAATCATCTTTTGCAGGTGATAAAATAATCTTCATCATGCCAATTCCTTGAGCATATTTTCAGGATCATCTGCAGCCTTGACTTTATCATTTTGCCTTTATAATGATTCCTGCTCATCAATAAGATATGTAGTTCTTACTACACCCATATAGATACCTTTTCTTTTCTTTCCAGACATCATATGCTTCAATAACTCTTTACGCCTGGATCTGCTAAAAGTGTAAATGTCAATCCATATTTTTCCTCAAATCTCTTATGAGAGGATACAGAATCCTTACTGACTCCAAGAATAACAGCCCCTTCTCAGTAAATTGTGGATAACGCTGAAAAGCCACATGCCTGCTTCGTACATCCTGGTGTATTATCCTTTGGATAAAAATATAAGATTACTTTTTTTCCTGCATAATCGCTTAATTTATGCATTTCTCCGTTCTGATCCGGCAATTCAAAATCCGGTGCTTTGATTCCTACTCTACATTTACTATTCCTCCGCTTTTGTATTTCCACCTGTTTCTTGTTCTTTTATTACCTGAAATCATTTTATGACCAGAATAGACTGCCATAATCATGCATATCAGAGAGCCAAATGCAAAGTATTTGTGTGTGCTGCTTAACCCTTTATATCCTGTATAAAAAGTTCCAACCATTGTAACTATTGCTCCGATTGACCAATATTTATGTGCTTTCATTTTATACCTCCAAATTGATTAAGCTGTTTCCAAAATAAATATCTCTGGATCATTAACAATATTATACATTCCATCCATTACTTTTCGACAAGTAGGGAAAGAAAAATAATCATTCCAAATACAAAAGGATGAATCACGATAATTCTGGCATTACCTTGACGCATCCTTTCGTGTTGTATTTTTTTATTCTTCTTAATGACAGCTAAGCAAAAGGTAAATTATTTTCTGTGATATCATCACAAAATAATTGATTCATTCACTGCAAAATATAAGAACCACCTTTCTGCCTTGATCTTGGTGGTTCTTTGTGTCATATATGAAATTTCTGAGAGTCTTAATAAAGAGAAACACAAGATTAGTAGCGACGATCTACTTGCTTTCTGCGATTATCTTCTCTAAACCTGCTACTTCTTCTATCGAAGCAATATGAAGTCAAAAATCATCTATGCTGCATTTTGTTATTGTGGATAATATCGAGTAAATATCTTTACCGCTAAAATGATATAAAAATAGGAACTAAATATGATTTGATCAGCACTCTTTGGTCATGACTTTCCTGCATCAATTCTATCGCTATTCTTGGGGCTGTCGCACTAAGAAATTAGTGCGACAGCCCCTTTGTGGTAATAGGGTAATTAATAATTTATATTTCACATGCTACATCATATGCTGATTTAATAGCATGCTCAATATTACTTGGACGTTCTCCAGCACAATCACCAATATAGTGAAGTGGAAGAGGACAATCTGAAAGCTCTGGAAGGTTCTTTCTTGCACCAACAGCCATTACAACAAAGTCTGAAGCAATTTCTTCTGTTGATGTATTGTCGTCTATTGTTTTTTCAACAACTACAGAATCATCTTTGATTTCTGATAATTTTGCAGATGTTACTATTTGAACATTATAATGCTCTAATTCCCTCATTAGAGTAGGTAAAATAGTGTTACTTTCTTCTTTTGCAATCTGATCCATCATTTCAATAATTGTAACCTTACATCCGCGTGAAGCCAGATATTCAGCGGTTTCAACACCTACAAGACCACCACCGATTACAGAAACATTACCGAATACGATTTCTTTCTTGGCAAGCACATCCCATGCACTTGTACAGTTGGAAGATCTTTGCCAGGAACAGGGATTATTGCGTTGTTCGCACCTGTTGCCACAATTACTTCATCGAATGAATTATAATCCTGTGATGTGAATTCCTGACCAAGTCTGAAAGTAACATCCAATTCAGGAAGTACATTTGTATAATAATTAATGCTTCTCATCATTTCTTCTTTTCTTGGAGGTACACTAGCAATAAGTAACTGACCACCAATCTGAAGTGATTTCTCAAATATAGTTACATGATGTCCTCTTAATGCGGAAACACGTGCAGCTTCAAGTCCAGCAATACCAGCACCAATAATAGCTATTTTCTTTGATGATGCTGCAGGAGTTATATGTCGTGTTGCTTCGTAACCGTTTTCAGCATTAAGTACACAACTTAAGAAAGCACGATTCTGAATATTATCTGTACATCCCTTATTGCACATCATACATGTTCTGACATTACAGCAATGTCCATCTGCGCATTTGTTTGCAAAGTCAGGGTCTGTGAGAAGAGAACGACCTAATCCAATGATATCAGCAGAACCATTTGCAATAACTGCTTCGGCAGCTTCTGGTGTAACGATACGGCCTACTACAGATACAGGAATAGATACAAGCTCTTTTATTTTTTTAGAATAAGAAACCATAAATCCGTATGGCTGTGTTCCCATGGCAGGGATTGTATCACCCATATTTCCTGTATGGTTAGCCTGTGCAACATGTAATGTGTCAACACCGCAAGCTTCTAATTCTTTTGCAAAAATGCAAGCCTCATCAAATGGAAGACCACCTTTTCCTCTAAAACTATTTTCTCCAAGAGGAGTAACTATAGGAAGCTTGTAGTCGATAACCATGTCAGGTACGATTGTTTTTAATCTTTTTACGAGTGTTAATGCAAAACGTGTACGATTAGCCAGGTCACCGCCATATTCATCAGTTCTATGATTTAAAATAGGAGAACAGAGAGAACCAACAAGACGGTCTCCATGTACTTCAATACAATCAACACCAGCTTCGTGTGCTAAGATAGCACAGTTTTCCATATGCTTTATTATTTCATCAAGTTCTTCTGCAGTTAACTTCATTTACAAAGTGCTGCATATCATGGTGAAGTTTAGCTCTTGCTTCCTGCATTTTGCCCTGATGGAACAAGTCGTTTAAAGCTTTAACATTGTAGTCAGGATGGAATAACTGAATTCCAAGCTTTGCACCATTTTCATGACATGCGTCAGCAAGTCTTTTGAAGCTTTGAACCTGCTCAGGTGAATAAAGCTTTGGTGTAGGAGAGAATGTTGGAAGTGGTGCAACATCTCCAATTACTATATATCCGACACCGCCTTTTGCGAGACGCTCGTAAAAACGAAAACTTTGTTCTCCAATTGAACCATCTTTTTCCTCATATCCTGTTGTAAGTGGTGGGAACATAATACGGTTTTTAAACTCAATATTTCCAACTTTTATAGGCTCTAATAATTTCATTGTTCATACTTCCTTTCAAAGTGAATATACTATTTAAGTGGTGTTAAAAACTCTAACATTAATTTGTCTAATTCTGCTCTTGCAAAAGCACTGGCAAAATTGTGGTTAGCGCCTTCAATCGTTTTATAATTGCATTTTCCATTGTAAAGTGACTCATATCTATGGCATGTTGCATCATCTACCAAATCATCTGCAGTTCCTCTTATAAGGAGGACTGGTCCGTTGTATCCTTCTGCTGACGAGAATGGCTCATAATTAAATAAATCATGATTAAAAGATGTTGGGAAAGTGAGTCCTTCAATATCGGCCTTGGTGATCCCCTTAGCTTCCATGGCTTCAGCACGATCCTTACATCCAAACCACATTCCAGCACCTGGACACATAAGCATGAGAGCATAAGGATTAACAATAGGAGCGGCAGTAGCAGCTGCGTATCCTCCCATACTCTGACCAGATAAGATAATCTTATCTGGATTGGCAAAATCTTGTGTTTTAGTCCAGTTTATAATATCCTCGATATCGTGTAGGATACCTGTAAAGGTCATGTCCTCGAATTCACCATCACTTTCACCATTTCCGTATAAATCAAAACGGACACTGGCAAATCCATGTTCAGATAAGAATCTGGCTGTGTGAGTATAAATACTTTTGTAACCGCTTTTATTCCCTGTAAAGCCATGTACATTTACAATAGCAGGAAATCTTGTGCCATCTTCTGGAATGTTAACTATTCCGCGTAAGATGTGTCCATCACGGTTTGTTGATTTCTACTTGTTTTGTCAATTTAAAATACCTCGATTTCTAATTTTATTCTGCAGTAGTAGCATTTCGCTTGTCAGCTAAATCCTGTAACATTTCAGCTGTTTTCTCTTTTGTAAGAGGGTAGATAAATTTTAATACCAGAACAGCTAATAAATATCCTACAACATATAAACCTGTATATGTTTTCCAAAGATGTCCTGAGAATGCTTCATTCTGGACAGCTTCATTAACCTGGAATCCAGCAATTGCAAGTGCAAAACTACTCATACTTCCTGATACAGCATTAGCAAGTTTACGGAAAAATGTATATGCTGAGTATACAATTCCTTCATTACGTTTTCCTGTCTGAAGTTCCTGATAATCAATTGCATCATTTACAAGTGCCCAAACTAATACTTGGAAACCACTTACTCCAAGATAGCAGATTCCGTTGATGATAATAAAGTGCATAGGATTTTCAAGTGGGAAGAAGAATAAAATAGCATAAACAACAACTGAGAAAGTTGCACTGTACATAATCCATTCTTTCTTTCCAAATTTCTTAGCAACAAATTTTGTGCCTACGAATGCAATAAGTGACCAGATTACACTTAACATACCTGAAACTGCCATGATGGCAACATTTCCAAAATAATCGCGGAATAAATAAGTATTTAATCCGTTAACCATACCTGCTCCAACAATACCGATAAAGCTTGATAACATAACTCCGAGTAATGCTTTGTTTTTAGTAATATCTTTAATTACCTGGAAGTAGTTAAGCTTTTCTTTTTTCTCAACAACTGGCTCTGTAATAATACGCTCTTTACACCAATGAGATGTAAACATAAGACAGATTAATCCAATAACTGCACAGATTGCTGACATAATAAGGAAATGGCTAGGTACTGGCTGGTTATCTTTATATAAGAATAATGGTCCAGCAATAACGATAACTGTCATAAAATTGTACCGCCAAGACTTCTGAAACGAGAAAGGTCAGTACGTTGGTTAACATCATCAGTCATTACACTTGAAAGACTACCAAATGGAACGCTGACACATGTGTACATAATTTCGTAAACAATATATGTAATGAACATATAAGCAATACGTGCACCATAAGCGAAATTGCTTACGTTAACAAATCCTAATATACAGAGTACTGCAGTTGGAAAAGCAAAGAATTTAATCCAAGGAATAAATTTTCCTTTTCCTTTGTTTTTGTGGCTATCAACAAGTGCACCAATTAAAGGGTCATTTATAGCATCCCAAAACTTTGTAATAAGCATAAGGATTCCTACGTGTACTGGATTAACTTTTAATACCAGTGTATAAAAAATAGCAAGATACATGGCACGGAACTGCTCAGTACAGCAACATCCCAAATCGCCAAGAGTGTAACCAATTTTGTCCTTCATGGAAAAAGGTCTTGTTTCTTTCATGATAATTTACCTCCCAAATTTATATTGTTTTGGTAGCTACAATCTTATTATATTGTGGTTATGCTGATATCCATATACAAATATTGCTTGCAAACTACGAAAAATTGATATATTGTATATTTTGACGAAATGAACAAAAAATATAATAGGAAAGTGTGCAAAATAGACATATGAAAAAGCAAGGCTACAAAATGGAATATTTGAAAATATTGGATAGTACCCAGCGAAGCTTTGGGCAAAAGAAGAGCTATACAATTGTATTTATAGCTGGTGGGATAGGGTATATGCACCAGGAGGATGATAATATTGTATGTACTATGGAGGATTTGATATTTATTAAGCCAGGTAATAAAGTAAAGCTTGAATATCGTAAAAATAAGTATCCTCTTGAAGTTTATGTTCTTTATATAGGTGAAGAACTTTTAAGGAAATTGTCAGATGAAGAAACAAGACTTGATGAAGCGTTTGATTTTGTTCCGTATCAAGTTAAGATTGTTCATTCTGAGAGTGAATCGGCTATGCTTATAAAGAATATATCCAAAAAAAGCTCTATTCGATGAATAATGAGCCGCCTAAATTTGCCCGCTCATTATACGAGAAAAGCCTATTAACTATGATTCTTGTACTTGCACTTCGCTCATCTGTTCAGGAGGATGTACAGATTAAGACGAATAAGAAAAAACACGTTGTAATGGATGATATTTTTATTTATATCAGAGAACATTTGACAGAAGATATCTCGTTGGAGCGCTTGGAAAATGAATTTTATGTAAGCCGTTATCATATAGTAAGAGAGTTTAAAAAAATGACAGGTGAGACACCTCATTCATACATTGTAAAGAGCAGACTTGATTTATGCCGCCATTATATAGAGCAGGGGAAAAGTATCCGTGAGGTATATGCGCTTGGTGGATTTGGAGGGTATAATCATTTTTTTAGAGCATTTAAGAAAGAATATGGTGTTACTCCAATGCAATATTACAATAATTTACAGATTGACAGGAATGAAAAGTAATGATTGTGTTTGTAGAATAAAGCAATAGGGGATGCTTTAACGATTGAAAATCGTTAAAGCGACAGCCCCGTGGTATATTCAATCATTCTTTTATTAATCCCTGTACATGTACGTATACATATTACTTCATACATACAAAGCACTAAGATTCTGACCTTTCAGAGTTTATCCAAGTAAGTCACTGTTACCGCTCTTATTGACCGTTTCACAAGATGATATGCACCTTCGCATGATAATTTTAAAAATCAACTTATAAAACTTGGGCTTCTAACCCAATCAATAATGTGTGCCCTTGTCACACTCGGCAACCGACCCGCCCGTCCGCAAGGCTTAACATGTAATATAACCATGTGGTCTGCATGTTGGATAACTCTTATCCAAATCTTTTTTTACTATAATATATCATTTTTTAATGTCAACAGAAAAATAAAATTTTACTCAGATTTTACTTTATTTTTGCATTATTATACATTATCTCAAAAGATATTCTATAATTGCAGCTGTAACTTTATCATTAAGTTTCATAGACATAATGTTTGATATAATAACATTTTTGTCCTCACCGGATGTAAATAATCTGTAAATACTTCTCTTGTCATTATTATCCATCTGTGCCTGCAGAAGAAAATCATATATTTTATCATTAACATTTTCACCGTTGTATACAAGATTGTTTTCTTCATTATCAGCAAATATTTCAAGCTCTGACGCACCATCACAGTTACATGTAACTGTCCATGTATTTGTTTTTATATCGTATTTGGCATTATCTGCATTTTCAAATCTTATACCACGTGCAAATCCTCTTAATATAAAACGGTACTTTCTGTTTCGTGGAATTACCGATAAGTCACCGCTTACATCTATGCTTATTTTTGCCTTATCTTCATTCCAGTCGAGCACAAACTCTGTCAAAGCATATTCGCCTTTTTCGTAGTCAAATCCATCTCCAGAATCTTCGTACATAACAAATGTATTTGATGCACCCGGACATATAACCACATCAACTTTTTTCGGATTAATAATATCATTACTGCCACATTCCGAAGCAAGCGGTATTATTGCACCTGCACGTCCAAGCACAGGAATACTTTGAAGATTTCTACATAAAATCTGACTTTTTCCATTTTTACCGCCATTGTATACATCACCGGTAAATATATCTGTCCATATTCCGGCTGGTATAAAACATTCCTCACCGCTTTTTTGTGAATCTTCATCAATCTTTGTTGTAACAGGACACACAAGCATTTCACTACCAAGAAAATATTGATTTTTATAACTATATGCTTTCTCCTCAAATGGATAATAATAATACATTGGTATTATTACAGGAATATGCTCGCAATGACATCTGTAATTAAGTGTGTACATATATGGAATAAGTGCATGCCTGAATCTTAAAATCTTTTCCATATCACTGCAGTATGGCTCAGGATAATTCCATGGTTCTTTCCACAGAACGGATTAGAGCTGCTGTGAAGCCTGTTTATCGGTGAAAACACACCAAACTGATACCATCTTAATGCAAGCTCGTTGTCTTTATATCCGTTCATATGACCGCCTATATCATGACTCCACCACGTATATCCCACATTTGATGCCGTTGCTGTAAAATAAGGCTGAAATTCAAGCGATTTCCATGTAACTATCGTATCTCCAGAAAATCCTATCGGATACCTATGGCTTCCAAGTCCGCCATACCTCGAAAGAATAAGTCCTCTTCTGCCTCTTTTTTCCATATCTTTAAAATGAAAATAATTAAGCATCCATAATGGGTCAATTCCGCTTGCTCCTCCGTTGTTGCCCTGTTGCCAGTCTATCCACCAGAAATCAACTCCAGCATTTTCATGTGGATGATGTGCAAACTTAAAATACGCCTCAACAAACTCTTTGTTAGTCATATCAAACTCTATAGTTTTTTTACTGTCAGGATTAATTCCTAGATACTCTGCCATATCTTTATACATTTTTTCAAAATTACGGATACCTGATGCCGGATGGACATTAAGTGTTACATGATAATTATGTTCATGCAGCCATGACAAAAATCTTTCCGGATTCGGAAATAAATCATTATTCCATGTATATCCTGTCCAGCCACCACCCGATTCCATCGGCACATCGACTATATGCCAGTCCATATCCATAACAGCAACGGAAAATGGTATATTTCTTTTTTCAAATTCCGTCAGCAGCTCCATGTAGCTTTCTTCACTGTATTTCCAATACCTGCTCCACCAGTTTCCAAGAGCGTATCTTGGAAGAAGAGGAACAGCCCCCGATAATTTATAAAAATCACGCAGACACGCAAAATAATCACGCCCATATGCAAGATAATAAACATCAATCTCTTCATGTTTCCTTTTTGATGGCATATTTTCTTCATCAAACACAAACGATTTGCTGTCATCAAAAAACGTCCTTCCACTCTTATCCATAAGCCCGTATTCAAGTTCAACTTCCCCGTCAGCCCTGTCAAGAGTTCTCATTGTGCCTTTGAGATTATGCTCCCGAGGCGGAAAACTATACGTCTTTGCACCAAAATACCACCTTCCACCGTAATTGGTAAAATCATATTTTACATCTATAAAAAGTCCTTCTTCACTAAATTTCTTTTTATCGTATATCATATGAAATGCTTCTGTCTCTATCTCAAGGCGGTCGTCACTTTGTGTCACTGTATATTCCGGTACCGGAAATTCCCTGTTAAGCACAGTCTGCGTCTGTAAATCTTCAAACACACCAGTCTCTGAATATTCCATTCTCATCATAAACGGCGTAAGCACCGAAAAACGATATTTTTCCCCCTGAACAATACATGCTTTGTTACAACAACTTTTAGCCATTTTTTTCCTCCGTTATTAAAATAATCTTTACTTGAAGATTAACACCGTCAGTTATCTTTGTCTACGTAAATAAAAATCAAAAATGCAAATAATACAGAAAAAAAGCTCCAAAACCCTATCAATTTTAAAATCATTTCAGGGTTCTGGAACTCTCTTCTATAAATTATTTGTATTCTACATAGTCAACAGTAACATAACAATTGCTTATTTTATGGCCGACTGCGGCGATTCCCCCTGCATACTTTGCTCCTTTTACATAACCTTCAAAAGAACAGTTTTTCAAGGAATTTTTCCGCCAAGGGGCAACTGCGCCCATTCGGTGACAGGTGTCACCTGTCACGGTGGAAGGAGAAAGTGAACTACCCAACTGAAAAGATATATCAGCAGAAAAGAAAAACAGTAATGTTCCATTAAGCCGCAGCAAACAGCTTGTTATCAAAAGGCAACGGCGAAATCACATTCACCGCCGCTGCCTTTTTTCTTTCTGCTGTGAAAGAGTTAAATCAAATTATTTTTTTACCGCTTGTGCTGTTTTTTTGACCGTTTGTTCCGTTTGAAGGCTCCTTTGGTTATTTGCTCATTTACTCTTTGTTAAGTTTGTAGCTACCGCCATCGGTTCCTGTACCGCCGATAAGTGTTAAGGCGGTTCCGTTTACCGAAAAGGTATAATCGCAATCGCGGACAATATCCTCTGTAAAATCGAGGATGAGCTTTTTACCCTTGACGGTGTAGGCATAAGAATATGTCACATCATCGGCAAGTAATTTGCCTGTACCGTCCTTTTCAAAAACATATTGCGTATGCTCATCATATCTCCATGTGCCGACCAATTCATTTGATTTTTTACCGAATTGGGCAATAATTAAAATTACAGCTGCCGCAACAGTGATTATTATCGCCGCCGAAAGCATTGCTTTCTTCATGGTATTACGCTTTTTTTTACGCCGCTTATTCAGCGCAGCAAGCTTGCTGCCGTAGGCTTTATATAAATATTCTTTTGCCATAAAAACCCTCTCCATATAAAATTGCAGCGGCAGCGTATAGTTACGTTGCCGCCGCAATTCTTTTTATTTTGCTCGCTTTTTCTTTGATACTACGGTAGTGAAACCGAGAACAGCAAGTGAGAGCACCGCTGCAAAGCTCCAGACGGCAACCATGTTGTCATCTCCTGTTTTGGGAGATTCGTTCGGAATCTCGGACGCTTTCACCGTGAACTTTGCAGTTGCCGTTCCGCTTTCCGAAACGATTCCGAGCGTATGCTCACCGACGGAAAGTGTAGAAACAAAATTGTTATTCAAGGTAACTATAATGCTGCCTTCTGCCTTTGTATAATCCTTTTCATCAAGAGTTTTGCCGTCAAGCTCTACACGAATGAAATCGGCAAATGCCGCATTGGAACGGAATGTCAAGGATTTCTTCTCTCCGTTGTTTACGGTAGCATTATTGCCTTCTATGATCTCAGGAGGAAATTTTTGAATAACGGTTTCGCTAAGAGAAATCTCTTTTGCGCCGGCTACATCCGCAAAATATTTACCGCAGTTTTCGCAATAATAATACTTTATATTGCCTTGCTCCGTTACGGTAGCATCCTTTGCCTCTACTAATGTAAGTTTATGCTCAAGCATGGCAATTTCCGAACCGGTTGTAATTTTCTTATTACAATCGATGCACCATGTGTCACCGGTGTAGCCCTTTTCCTGCTCGGTAGCGGGCCTTGCATCCCGAATTTCGGTGTGCTTGTGGTTGGTTGCGTCTACATCACCGTACTGCGCCTTGCAAACCTCACAAACTGCCTTACTTACACAAGTAGCCTCACCACCGCTGTGTGCCGCTTTGTCTATAACATTTCCGCAGCCGACAGTCTGACACTCCTTCCAATGATCGTGTTCATTGGTAGTCCAGACAGATGCGGGATTATGAGCATTCTTCGCAATGGACTGTCCGTCTGCGATTTTCTCATTACAATCGCTGCAATAAGTATCGCCGGTATAGCCCTCCTCAAAGCAGGTGGCTTCCTTTTGGTTCTTTAGATATGTTGTGCCCTTATGATTGTTTGCGTCAAGCGGTCCGTAAGAATGTCCGCATTCAGAGCATTCGGCCGGGGATTTGCAGGTTGCCTCACCGCCGTTGTGCGCCGTAATATCAAACTTTGTGCCGAAATAACAGGTATGCCAATGATTTGTGCCGTCGGATTCCCACTTGCCGTCAACATCGGTATGATTGCCGGTTGAGGAAATTTCACTGCCTGATTCGATTTTAGTGTTACAGTCGGTGCACCATTTGTCGCCGGTATAGCCGGCTTCACAGCAGGTGGGATCGGTTGTGCCGCGAATTTCGGTGTTCTTGTGGTTGGTTGCGTCTACATCACCGTACTCAATCTTGCATACCTCGCAGATAGCCTTGTTCACACAGGTGGCTTCTCCACCGGAATGATGTGCTTTATCAATGATATTGCCGCAGCCGACAGTCTGACACTCTTTCCAGTGATCGGTTTCATCCGTTGTCCAAACCGACGCAGGGTTATGAGCGTTTTTCGCAATAGATGTTCCTCTTTCTATCTCATGATTGCAGGTAGAGCAATAAGTATCGCCGGTATAGCCTTCTGCGTAGCAGGTGGCTTCCTTTTGTCCCACTAAATATGTATTGCCGATATGATTTGAAAAATCCTTCTCACCGTATTCAAATGTCTCGGAGGATTTTTCATCACAAACAAGGCAGCTTTTGTAATATACTGCGGGGCTTTGGCAGGTCGCAGCCGATTTAAGATACATTTTGCTAACCGTTTCGGTAAACTTATGGTTGCCAAGCTCACCGTATTCCTGCCCGCATCCATCACAAACCGCTTTTTTCTGGCAAGTCGCATTGCCGCCGGAATGTGTGTGCGCCTTGACTGTCAGCGCGGCAGAAACGGCGCTTGCTAAGTAGTTGTCGGTTTCCTTGTAGCGCACATATAGGTACCGGGGCGACCCTGGTGCTACCATTGTCGCAAGTGATCCAGCCGGTGGTGGCATTGGCAGAAATGTTATACTCCATGTCCTCGGCGGTGTTCTTAATCTCGCCGGTGCCGCTGTTCTTAATATCCCCTTTGGTTGTCAGACCGGTAGGAGCCGTCTGCGTAGCCTTATCAATGATATAGGTCACACTGACAGTGACATTGCCAAGGGTAATGCCGGCCGTGTATGTGCCCGCATTCACAGGGGCAGCCGACAGTGCATTGCCGTCCTTGACCGCATACGCGACGGATGGGGCTTTGCCGAACCAGCCTACACTTTCTACTTTCGCATTTTCATCTTTTCCATCGTTAAATTTTGTTTTCGGGTTTCTGAATGGTCACGCTGCCGCCGCTGAAATCGTTACCGTTATTATTCGAACAATTTTTGCAGGTTGCGGTAATGGTATCACCGCTTGCGGTGTAAGTCCAGTTATGCACATGGGTAACCATTTTCAGTTCACTGCCGTTCAACTTGGCCACATATCCGTCGGTATCGGAGATGAAGTAGTCGGATTGGGTTTTGTCACTCATATTGGCATTCCAGCCGGAGGTGAACGGGTAATCGCCATAGTCTCCGCTCACAGTCACGCCGAGCTGCGCACCTCGGACAATTTGTCGGTGCCAATGGTGATGGTCTTGCCGGTGGGAAGATAGACATTGTTCTTCGTGTCGCCGGTGAACTTGCCGTCTGCGCCCTTTGTGCCGCCCTTGGTATTGTCGGTGACGGTCACCTCGCCGCTGACGGTGAAGATACCGCTGCCCACACACACGCCGCCGCCGAAGGTTGATATGTAATCAGATTTGTATGCATTGTTGCCGGTGATGCTGCCGTCGGTCATCTCGAAGGTGCTGCTGCTGCCAACTACATACACGCCGCCGCCGCCATAGGTGGCCGTGTTGGTCTCACCCGTTTTCGTGCCGCCGATGGTGCCGCCGGACATGGTGAATCCGCCGCCGTCCACATACACGCCGCCGCCATAGCTGTTGGCGGTGTTGCCGGTAATGCTGCCGCCGTACATATTGAATGATGAATTGCTGCCGCTCTTATACACGCCGCCGCCATCGCCGGTGGCACGATTGCCGGTGATGCTGCCGCCGTACATATTGAAGGTGCCGCTGCCGCTGTACACATACACGCCGCCGCCTCTGCCTTGGGCGTCTTGGGCTTTGTTGCCGGTAATAGAGCCGCCGTACATATTGAAGGTGCCGGAACTCACATACACGCCTCTGCCGGTCTTGCTGCTTGCATGGGTGATCGTGCCGACGCCCTTGCAGTCGGTGAGGGTGATGCTGCCGCCGGTCATATAGATGGCATCCATTCCGTCTGCGGCCGTGATTTTGTGCCCGTTGAGACAGAGGGTGACATTGTTCTCAATCTTAATGGTATACTCCAGGCTAATGTCACTGCCGAGGTAGTAAGTGCCAGTAGGAAGTATGTAGAATGTATCGTTACTGCCTTTTGTCGGTGCCCAGGATTTGTCGCCTATTTTCAGCGTGTTGCCCTCCTGCTTAATCTCCTTTTCAAATGTGGTCTTGTAGGTTTCGTTTTCGTGACCGCTGCCGTTACAGGTGCTGCCCCCGCAAAGGTAGTGGGTGTGCCCGTTTGTTGTTTCCGCCCACACCGTGGCCGGAACTAAACTAAACACCATGCACAAGCATAGAAATACACTTAATAATCTTTTCTTCATAGCGGTATTCTCCTTTTTGCATTGAACTTGCATTATTCTTTCTTTTACGATATATTATATTGTAAATCGTACCTTAGGGGACGAGTCAATAACTTTTACAGAAATTTGGTGAAATAATGATGAAAAAACACGATAACAGCCTATTTCAAATCGGAGAAGTTACAAAAATACTCGGAGTCACCCGCAAGGCACTGCTTGTATACGAAAATATGGGACTTCTGACACCGGCAGTAAAGGACGAAACCAACGGCTTTCGCTATTATTCGGCAGACAACATGACGCAGATCCGCTCTATCCGTTCGCTACAGGCGCCTCGGTCTTTCCTTAAAGGAGGTAGCGGAATATTACTACGACACCGAAAATATGGATAAGCTTTAGATAAGCTTTATGAGCTGCGGAAAATGCTGGACAGAAATATTCAGATGCTTCAGGTGCGTTCGGCAAAGCAAGGCGATTTCACAGTGCATAAAACCGTTCTGCCGCGTCAGGTGTGCTTTTGTCGGGAATATCGGTGTAAAGATGTTGCCGAGGCAGCTATTAAACTGCGGGACACCTACATTGCCGCCGCCAGAACCGGAAAAATGTCCATGGTGGCACGTATGTTCACCGTGCGCATGACGGATGACCTGGGTATTCTTGATTTGATGTGCTGTATTCCGGTGGACGAGCGCTTTGACGGGGTCGAGCGCATGGAGTTTGCGGAAACCCCCGGCTTGTGTATTTATTACCGCGGGCCGTATGAGGGAACCGGCGAGGCTATGAAAGCGCTGATGAAGCACATAAGTGAAAACAGTATCGAAGCCGCCGGGAGACTGCGCTCCGTTTATTTAGAGGGACCACCCAACCGAGGCGATAACAGTGCCGATTATATTACTCAAATCGCTGTGCCGATTAAGAAATTCGAGAAGGTGTAATTGCCGGCTGACAATGCCGTAATAACAGTCAAATATGAAATCACAACAAGCAATCCCGATAAGGAGAAGCCTTGTCATCTAAACAAGGTTCTCGGCAGAAATAAACTATTTTTTAAGCACAGCGGATATTCATTCGCTGTGCTTTTGGCCTAATCCCGCCATGTGTAAGCATTCGGCGCCTGAAACAGACAAAATTTGCTCCATTCTACCTAACCCGACAAATTTTTTACCGAATGCAATGTATACTGTGTATATCAAACTTATGCGCTCTTCACAGTTGCTCTTGCATCGGATAGAATAAAATCAAAGAATCCCCCATACAGCGAGGTAGTTATGAAAACAAGGAGATGTCCCTAACAACCGTGTACACTTTCAAAACATAAGGCACACAGCCGTCATAACAAGACGGTTTTTCTGTCTGCGTCCGCAAGCGGTCGTACTATGCCACAAAGCATAGTGCGGCCGTTTTGTTCTCGCGAACAAATAAATCCATACAGGAGGTGACCCTGATGTATCTTCCGGAAAGAATTCGAAGAAATGCAAAATAACGCTCTGCCATAGGTACGGCGCCCTGCCGTTCCTTAACGACAAGGTGAAACGATGGGAAAATACATAGGAAAGACACAGGTGTTGAAATAGCAAAGGCTGTTTGCAAAAAGCACCTTGCTGCGCAACAAAAACACCTCTCTTTTTTTGACCCTCGCGGTCGACAAAATTCCAAAACAAACTGTAAAAACGCCAACAAACACTACCTTATAGTCAGCCGGTCCAATAGGAAAACCTGCAACAATGCCTCCTGCGTTGCCATCCGTTGATATGAATACCGAATTCTTAATCTGCAGATTCTTTATCGTTTCATAATTATATAACACAAAACCCTGCGGTCCGCTTCCGTTCGCATACAGTCCGCTGATAGAATGATTGTTACCATCAAATACAAGCTTTTGGTTATTGTATGAATATCCAGATGTTCTGAACACCTCGTCCCACATCCTAATGTCATCCGTCTTCGCAACAGGAGTACCATCCTCCTGAATCAATGTTCCTTTATTTACTACGATATCTGCTGTAAGCCTTGCACCCTTTGTATAAACTGTCTGTGCATTATCTGCGTAGGCATATAGTTGTCCGGCATTACTGATCTCGTAGACTCTATCTGTTTCATTGTAATGTGGTTTTTCATAATAATCACATCCGGCATTGGTACAGAAGCCATTCTTGACATTGTGATGTGCCTCGCTTGCATCATTGGTATATCCGGTACACCCCTTATAAACCTTATACTTGTCAGATGCACAGGGATTTGGGAGCGAATTTTCCGAAGATAAATTCTGTCCCCATGTAGCAGATGACTGATTTAACAAATACGCAGCCTCACCATTATAAAAGGATTCCTTGGGTAAAAAGGTTTCTCCATCAAATGAGTGATCCCCAAAAAAATGTTGTACTAGTATCAGAGCACCCATAGCAAGAACTCCAAGACATCGTATCATTCGAATAGTTTCAAAAGGTAGAAGAATTTGCATACGTTGATTATAATCATGTTCGTCCACACAGTTATAATGGTTATCGAACCCCATATGAAGCAAGGACGGCAGCATAAATTGATAAGCGCTATTTTTTAGTCACAAGTGTTACAAAAAAGCTTGACCACAACATAATATGCCAGTGGTTTTTTCGGTGTTTTAACTTCTTTCATGGTCTTTCCTCCTGTTGTTCTGCGTTATGCTTTCCTGCATTTTCGTATTATTTATTCTGCCATCTGACTTCGCCCTTGACAGAAGCGGATAACAGATCAGCTGATCTGAATCCAGATTTTCCGCATGCATGTCAACCGCTGTGATCTGACGATTATCATAAGTCGTATAATAATAAATACCTTTGCTGTATTACAACAGGACG
>SCPN01000392.1_pt1 | contig 41461 bp, 43 predicted proteins | sample 6106831 | NCBI WGS metagenome assembly SCPN01 (sample SAMN10720447, study PRJNA508395) | human gut metagenome | isolation source: Participant 1, 0 month | reverse complement strand
TATAGGCAAAGGGATGGAGATCCCCAACTCTCTGCCACTCGCTGACACACGCAAAAATCTGATTTGCCATAGTAAGTACCTTCCTTTCTTTGTTGATTGTTTTTACCTGCTGATTTTGTTTTTCATAAAGACTTCCTTACTCTCTACTGCCACTTTTTTCTCAGTTGTATAACTAAAAATCTGGCGTAATATTTTTTGTGCTTCCCAATCCAAGCTTATTTGCTTAGTGTTTTTATGATACTACGCTAAGCGTTTAGTTCGCGTTTTGAAAGAAATATTATTAAATAAATTTGCTTAGATTATCTTGACAAAACTAAGCAAATATGCTATGTTTCAAGTAAGAACAATCATAGACTGGAGTTGGTTACATGGCGATTGGTGAACGAATCCACTTTTTCCGTCTCCTGCGGGGGATGACACAGAAATATCTCGGCATGTCACTGGGCTTCCCGGAGAAGTCTGCTGATGTACGCCTTGCACAATATGAAACAGGATCAAGAACCCCAAAGGCAGACCTGACTGTTGCCTTGGCTGAAGTGTTGGATGTCTCTCCTCATGCACTCTCTGTCCCGGACATAGACTCCTATGTAGGGCTGATGCACACCCTGTTCACCCTTGAGGATAACTATGGGCTCAAGATCAGTGAGATGGACGGAGAGGTCTGCTTGAAGGTCGATGTTCGGAAGAGCAAGGACGCCGCCCGACTGCACGAGATGCTCTGTACCTGGCGGGAACAGTCCGCCAAGTTGGAGGCCTGTGAGATCTCCCAGGAGGAGTACGACCGCTGGCGTTACCACTACCCGGAGTACGACAGCAGCCAAATCCGCGCCAAGATGCCGCCGGAGGGCCTGATCTAACCCTCTCACCTTGTGGCCATACAGGAAAGGCCGTTTGTTGCACAAAATCAGAAAATTCAGATAAACGAGAGCAAAATAAAAAGGTCTAACTGATCAACAAAAATCAGTTAGGCCTTTTACTTATGAATAAAAAGATGAGGATTTTCAGGCTACTCGCAAGCCACCCGATTTTTCTTTTCAAACTCAATAAATCGGGATTTGACGAGTGCTATCAATCTGCTATCAAATGGGGGATTTGAAAATCAAAAACCCAGTGTTTATGCGGGTTTGCAGGCCCTCATATCCACTTTTTGCTTATTCCCACTCGATCGTTCCAGTGGGCTTGGGAGTCAGGTCAAAGAGGACACGGTTGACGCCCTTGACCTCGGCGGTGATACGGGCGGTGATATGCTGGAGCAGGTCGAAGGGCACGTTCTCCACGGTGGCGGTCATGGCGTCCACGGTATTGACCGCACGGATGATCACACACCACTCGTCCGCGCGCTTATTGTCGCGGACGCCGACAGATTTGATGTCAGGGATCGCAGTAAAATACTGCCACACCTTGCCCTCCAGGCCGTTCTTGGCAAACTCCTCACGGAGGATGGCGTCGGACTCCCGGACGGCCTCCAGGCGGTCACGGGTGATGGCGCCCAGGCAGCGCACGCCCAGGCCGGGGCCGGGGAAGGGCTGGCGGTACACCATGGAATCGGGGAGGCCCAGAGCCTTACCGCAGGCGCGCACCTCGTCCTTGAACAGCATCTTCAGGGGCTCCACCAGCTCGAAGTCCAGGTCCTCCGGCAGGCCGCCCACGTTGTGGTGGCTCTTGACCGCCTTCACAGTCTTGGTGCCGGACTCGATGATGTCGGGATAAATGGTGCCCTGGCTCCAGGAACTTGATCCCCTCCAGCTTGCGGGCCTCCTCCTCGAACACACGGATGAACTCCGCGCCGATGATCTTGCGCTTCCGCTCCGGATCGGACACGCCGGCCAGCTTGTCCAGGAAGCGGTCCACCGCGTCCACATAGATCAGGTTGGCGTCCATCTCGTCCCGGAACACCTTGATGACCTGCTCAGGCTCACCCTTGCGCAGCAGGCCGTGGTTCACATGGACACAGGTCAGCTGCTTGCCAATGGCTTTGATGAGCAGAGCGGCCACGACAGAGGAGTCTACGCCGCCGGACAGAGCCAGAAGGACCTTCTTGTCACCCACCTGCTGGCGGATCAGCTCCACCTGGTCGGCGATAAAGTTCTCCATATTCCAGTTGGCCTGTGCGCCGCAGACCTGGAACACAAAGTTGCTCAGTGCCTCTTTGCGGGCCGCGGCATCCTCAGGCCAGGGCTGATCGCCCTTGTGATCGGCCAGCAGCACGGGCACAGGAGCGTTGTAGATCTCCTTGGCGGCGTCGATCTCCACACCGTCTACCACACGGTTGGGACCCCCGTTCAGGATGATGCCCTTCACATTCGGCAGAGCGGCAAGCTCTTCGGCGGTGATGTCGTGGGGATGGATCTCGCTGTAAACGCCCAGTGCACGGATCTCACGGGCCAGACGGGGATTTTCCTCACTGCCCAGATCAAGTATCAGAATCATGTCCTGCTTCATTGCAGCGCCTCCTATTTTTTGTATGACTCATAGTACCACAATTCGGGTGGTTTCGCAAGATATTGTGCCTTCAAGCATGGATAAAATGCGTAGATCTTAGAGTAGGGTTCCTAGTATAGTTTGACAAAATTTGAGCAGGGGAGGGGGAGTGATCCCAGCAGCGGATGGCTCTCTCCGCCAGATTTTACAAAGCTTTTACGGTAAGCTGCTTGCTGGGAGCGAAGAAAGGGGCTATACTCACAGACAGAAACGGAAGGAGGTGAGCGCGATGGGATTTGCATTGAATGCAGCCGAAGATCTGGAGGACCTGATCTACGAGTGCAAGGAGGTCTCTGCCAGCGAGCGGTAAGGAGATATAGATCCGAAATTCAGGACCACACCATAAGGTGTGGTTTTTTGTGTTTATGGGATGACAGCAGGGGGATAAGCCGCTCCAACAGCAAAAAGGTTCCGGAGGAGAGGGGAGAGGCGGATAAAAGTTCTCCCCGGGCCCGCCGGGGCCCGGGGAGAAAAGGATCAGATCTTGGTGATGTCGATGGGGGTCAGGTCCTCGCTGCGGCTCTGCTCCCGGACGGTGAGAACGGCCCGGGCGGTATCGATGGCGGTGACGCAGGCCACGGAGTGCTCCACGGCGGAGCGGCGGATCTTGAAGCCGTCGCTGTCCTGCTTGCGCCCCTTGGTGGGGGTGTTGATGATCAGGTCCACGGTGCCGCTCTGGATCATGTCCAGAATGTTGGGGTGGGCCTGGGAGACGCGGTTGACCCGCTTGCACTGGATGCCGGCCTCCGTGAGGGCGTCGCAGGTGCCGGAGGTGGCATAGATCTCCACGCCCATCTCCTCGAAGCCCCGGGCGATGCCCACCATCTCGGCCTTGTCCTCGTCCTTCACGGTGACAATGATCCGGCTGCCGCGCTTGGGCACCTTCAGACCGGCGCCCTTGAAGGCCTTCAGCAGGGCCTGGGGATAGGTCTCAGCCAGACCCAGCACCTCGCCGGTGGACTTCATCTCGGGGCCCAGGCCGGTGTCCACATCGGTGAGCTTCTCAAAGGAGAACACGGGGGCCTTGACGGCGAAATAGCTGGCCTCGCGGTACAGGCCGGTGCCATAGCCCAGGTCCTTCAGCTTCTCGCCCAGCATGACCTTGGTGGCCAGGTCGATGATGGGCACGCCGGTCACCTTGGAGATATAGGGGATGGTGCGGGAGGAACGGGGGTTGACCTCAATGACATAGATGTCGTCGTTGTAGAGGATATACTGGGCGTTGATCAGGCCGATGACGTTCAGGTGCTTGGCCATGTTCTTGGTGTGCTTCAGGATCAGCTCCCGGTGCTTCTCCTCCAGGTTGATGGGGGGATAGACCGCGATGGAGTCTCCGGAGTGGACGCCGGCCCGCTCCACGTGCTCCATGATGCCGGGGATGAGGATGTCTTCCCCGTCAAACACGCCGTCCACCTCCAGCTCACGGCCCATGAGGTACTTGTCGATGAGGATGGGGTGCTCCTGAACGGTCAGGTTGATGATCCGCATGAACTCCTCAATGTTCCGGTCGGAGTAGGCGATCTCCATGCCCTGGCCGCCCAGAACGTAGGAGGGACGGACCAGAACGGGGTAGCCCAGCTCGTTGGCCGCCTGAAGTGCCTCCTGGGTGGTATAGACAGTGCGGCCCTTGGCGCGGGGGATGGCGCACTTCTCCAAAATCTCGTCAAAGCGCTCGCGGTCCTCGGCGGCGTCCACGCCGTCGGCGGAGGTGCCCAGGATCTGCACGCCCATCTCGGTCAGCGCCTTGGCCAGCTTGATGGCGGTCTGTCCACCGAACTGGACCACAGCGCCCCAGGGCTTCTCCAGCTCCACGATGTTCTGCACGTCCTCGGCGGTCAGCGGCTCGAAGTACAGTTTATCTGCCACATCGAAGTCGGTGGAGACGGTCTCGGGGTTGTTGTTGATGATGATGGTCTCATAGCCCATGCGGCGGAAGGCCCACACGGAGTGGACGGAGCAGTAGTCAAACTCGATGCCCTGGCCGATGCGGATGGGGCCGGAGCCCAGCACCAGCACCTTCTTCTTGCCGGAGCCGTTGTCCACCGCCTCGTTCTCTCCGTCGTAGGTGGAGTAGTAATAGGGGGTCTCGGCGTCGAACTCGGCGGCGCAGGTGTCCACCATCTTGAAGGAGGGGATGATGCCATACCGCTCCCGCAGGGCCTTCACCTGGGCCTGGGTCATGCCGCACAGGGCGCCGATGTAGCTGTCGGCGAAGCACATCTCCTTGGCGCGCTTCAGGGTGTCCATGTCGGGCTCGCCCTTGCAGGACTTCAGCTCGTTCTCCATGTCGATGATCCGCTGGAAGCCGTCCAGGAACCAGATGTCCATCTTGGTGATGTGGTTGATCTTCTGGGGGGAGAAGCCGCGGCGCAGGGCCTCGGCCACCACGAAGAGCCGCTCGTCGGTGACCTGGACCAGCAGGTCCTCGATCTCGTCGGTGTACAGGCCCTCCAGCTTGTCCAGCTTCAGCGCCCGGACGTTCAGCTCCAGGGAGCGGATGGCCTTCATCAGCGCGCCCTCGAAGGAGTTGGCGATAGCCATGACCTCGCCGGTGGCCTTCATCTGGGTGCCCAGGGTGCGGCTGGCGGTGGTGAACTTGTCAAAGGGCAGGCGGGGGATCTTCAGCACGCAGTAGTCGATGGTGGGCTCGAAGCAGGCGGTGGTCTTACCGGTCACCGCGTTGGGGATCTCGTCCAGGGTATAGCCCAGGGCTACCTTGGCGGCCACCTTGGCGATGGGATAGCCGGTAGCCTTGGAGGCCAGGGCGGAGGAGCGGGACACGCGGGGGTTGACCTCGATGACCGCGTACTCATAGCTGTCGGGATTCAGGGCAAACTGCACGTTGCAGCCGCCTTCGATCTCCAGGGCGGAGATGATGTCCAGGGCGGCGGAGCGGAGCATCTGGAACTCCCGGTTGGCCAGGGTCTGGGTGGGAGCCACCACGATGGAGTCGCCGGTGTGGACGCCCACGGGGTCGATGTTCTCCATGGAGCAGATGGTGATGACGTTGCCGGCGGAGTCCCGCATGACCTCGAACTCGATCTCCTTCCAGCCGGCGATGCACCGCTCGATCAGGACCTCGTGGACACGGGACAGGTTCAGGCCGCGGTCGGAGATCTCACGCAGGGAGACCTCGTCGTAGGCGATGCCGCCGCCGGTGCCGCCCAGGGTGTAGGCGGGGCGGACGATCACGGGGTAGCCGATCTCGTTGGTGAAGGAGACGGCGTCCTCCACGGTGTTGACCACCTTGGAGGTGACGCAGGGCTGACCGATGGACTCCATGCAGTCCTTGAAGCCCTGGCGGTCCTCCGCCTTGTGGATGGAGGCGGGGCTGGTGCCCAGCAGGCGCACGCCGTACTTCTCCAGGGTGCCGTTCTCATACAGCGCCATGGCCAGGTTCAGGCCGGTCTGGCCGCCCATGTTGGGCAGCAGGGCGTCAGGGCGCTCCTTTTCGATGACCTGGGTGATGGAGGGCAGGTTCATGGGCTCGATATAGACGTGGTCGGCGATGTCCTTGTCCGTCATAATGGTGGCGGGGTTGGAGTTGATCAGGACGACCTCCAGGCCCTCCTCCTTCAGCGCGCGGCAGGCCTGGGTGCCGGCATAGTCAAATTCGGCGGCCTGGCCGATGACGATGGGGCCGGAGCCCAGCACCAGGACCTTCTTAATATCGGTATACTTCGGCATTACTTGGCACCTCCCATGGAATCAATAAAGCGGTTGAAGAGGTATTCCGTATCCTTGGGGCCGGCGTTGGCCTCGGGGTGGAACTGGGTGGTAAAGCAGTTGGGGCGCTTGTACCTCAGTCCCTCGCAGGTGTCGTCGTTGACGTTGATGTGGGATACCTCGGCCACGGCGGGATCCACCGTGTCGGAGAGGACCATATAGCCGTGGTTCTGGCTGGTGATGAACACGCGGTTCTTCTCCAGGTCCCGGACGGGGTGGTTGCCGCCCCGGTGTCCGTAGGCCAGGCGGCCAGTCTTGGCGCCGGTGGCCAGGGCCAGCAGCTGGTGGCCCATGCACACGCCGAAGATGGGGATGGTGCTGTCATAGAGCTTGCGCAGCTCAGCGATGATCTCGGTGTTTTCCTCCGGGTCGCCGGGGCCGTTGGAGAGCATCACGCCGTCAAAGCCGCCGGAGAGCACCTCGCCGGCGGGGGTATAGGCGGGCAGGGCCACCACCTTACAGCCGCGGCGGCGCAGGCACTCGATGATGTTCTGCTTCACGCCGTAGTCCATCACGGCGACCAGATGCTTCTCCTCGCCATAGGCCTCGAACACCTCAGGCTGGGTCCGGGTCACCTTGCGGACGGTGTCCTTCACCTCGTAGGAGCGCAGCCGCTCCATGACCTCGGCGACATTAAAATGCTCCGCACAGGTGAGCATACCGTTCATGCTCCCCTGACTGCGGAGTATTTTCGTCAGTGCCCGGGTGTCCACGCCCTGGATGCCGGTAATATCGTGTTCCTTCAGATAGGTGTTCAGATCGCCCTCACAGCGGAAATTGCTGCCCCGGGGGGACAGATGACGGACCACGAAGGCCTCCACCCAGGGACGGCTGGACTCGTTATCCTCGTGGTTGACGCCGTAATTGCCGATGAGGGGATAGGACATCACCACGCCCTGTCCGGCATAGGAGGGGTCGGTCAGGATCTCCTGATAGCCGGTCATAGAGGTGTTGAACACCATCTCGCAGATCCGGTCGGAGGTGCCGCCGATGCTGGTCCCGGAAAAAACGCTTCCGTTGGCCAGGATCAAAGTCGCTTTCATCAATTCACTCACACGCCCTTCTGTTCCAGTTCACTTAGCCATATCCATGTTCAAAGTGTTTCAAGATATTGTATCGAAAATTTGGGGTTATTTCAAGAGGAGGAACCCCCCTTTTTCCAAAAAGTTTTCCCCGGACTTTTGGGCATATTGCAGGAAAACGCTCCGGGGGACTTTCACTGCGGACTGGGATAGCACGGAGGAAAAACGGGCAGACTGTGGGAGAGCGGCCATTGTCCACGGCGTATGGGCCGCAGAACGTCAACGGGAGGAGCGAGAGACTGTGTTCACCGGACTGATCCGCACCATCATCCTATACATCCTTATCATTGCCGGGATCCGGCTGATGGGTAAGCGCCAGGTGGGGGAGCTGGAGCCCTCGGAGCTGGTGCTCTCCCTCATCATCGCGGACCTGGCGGCGGTGCCCATGCAGGATTTCGGCATCCCGCTGCTCACCGGAGTGATCCCCATCCTGGCCCTGCTGGCCATGACCATGATCCTGTCGGTGATGACCATGAAGAGCATTCGCTTCCGGGCACTGCTGTGCGGGCGGCCCAGCGTGGTCATCCGGCGGGGGGAGATCGATCAGGGGGAGATGCGGCGCAACCGGCTGACGGTGGACGAGCTGCTGGAGGAGCTGCGCAGCCAGGGCTATACAGGCCCTCAAAAGGTGGAGTACGCCATCCTGGAGACCAACGGGCAGCTCTCCGTCCTGCCCTGGGCAGCGGAGAAGCCTCCCACCCTGGAGCAGCTGGGGCTGGAGGCCCAGGAGTCCGGGCTGCCGCTGGTGCTCATCAGTGACGGGCGGCTGCTGGAGCGGAACCTCCGGGTCCGGGGCTATGATGGGCACTGGCTGGACAAGCAGCTGGAGCAGCGGGGCTTGAAGAGCTGGGAGGAGGTCTTTTTGATGACGGTGGACGAGCAGGGACAGATCTATCTGGCTCCCCGGGAGCGGGAGGGGAGGCGGGGCGCGTGAAGCGGCTGTGGAGTGCGGCAGCGCTGCTGCTGGTCCTGCTGGGGGGAGCGCTGTGGAACGCGTGGTACGCGGACCGGCTCACCGGGCGGATGGCCGGGCAGCTGGAACAGGCCCAGGAGCTGGCCGACCGGGGAGACTGGGAGGGGGCGGCCCGGCTCAGCCGGGAGAGCTTCGGCCTTTGGCAGGCCCATGACGCCTATCTCCATGTGATGATGCGCCACTCGGACACCGACCAGATCCTCCGGGGCTTCCGGGCCCTGGATCAGTACCTGGCCCTGGAGGAGTCCGACCAGTACACCGCCGCCAACGCGGAGCTGATCTGTCAGCTGGAGCTGCTGTCGGAGATGGAGCAGCCCTCCCTGGTAAATATTTTTTAAGAAGAGACAGCCCCCGGATCTGACGCAGTCAGGTCCGGGGGCTGTCTTGAAACGGAGCGGTTCAGGCCGGGAGCAGCCCGGTGGAGATCAGGAAATCCCGGGCCACATCGTCCACCGCCTCGCCTTCCACATCCACACGGTAGGTCAGCTCGCTCATTTTCTCATCGGTGAACTGGCCGTTGAGCAGCTGGAGGGTCTCCCTTGAGGCCGGGGCCTCAGCGAAGCGCTCAAACAGGTCGCTGCGTACCAGGATGGTGCCGTAGTAGTCGGGGAAGAAGTGGAGATCGTCCTTCAGAATGGTCAGGTTGGCCCGCTTATTCAGACCGTCGGTGGCATAGACCACCATCACGTCGTACGCGCCCTGCTCCACCATAGTGTACTTCATCATAATGTCCACATGGAGCACGTCCTGGAAGTTCAGGCCGTAGAACTTGGAAAACGGGCCGAACTTCATGCTGCCGGCGTCGGTGAAGAAGTCCTGCTCCGCGCCGAAGCGCAGCTGGCCGGCGATGGGGATCAGGTCGCTGATGGTCTCGGGGTGATAGGTGTCCATCACTTGCTGAGTGACGCCGATGGAGTAGGTGTTGTTCACACCGATCTTTCCCATCAGCTCCAGCCCGTACTCCCCGCGCATCCGCTGGTCCACAAATTCATAGAGGGTCTGACCGTCTGGGACATCGGAGGTGTCCAGGCCCATGATGGTGGTCAGCAGGGTCCCGTCCCAGGTATACATCAGGTCGCAGGAGTGCCCCGCCCCGGACAGCTCCGCAAAGTTGTTCTTGGCGGTCATCTGGTCCTTGATGGTGACAGGGATGCCGTGGCGCTCCTCCACCAGCTGCTGGATCATGCTGTTGACCAGCTGCACCTCGGAAAATTCGCCCTGGTAGAGGACCAGACCGTCGGTGCGCTGGGGGAAAAAGGCCACCACGCACAGGGCAGCCGCGGCAACGCAGGCAGCGGCGGAGGCGGCCCGGGCAATGAGGCGGCTGGTTCGGGAGCGCTGGCCGGTGCGGCTGTTCAGATAGCGCTCCGCCAGTCCCATCAGCAGATCCAGGACCAGGGCCATGGCCATCAGCACGCCGGTGCCCAGCAGGATGGCCTCCATATCATCCTGACGGATGCCGGTGGTGATGAAGCTGCCCAGTCCACCGCCCCCCACGAAGGAGGCAAAGACCGCGGTGCCGATGGCGTTGACCGTGGCGATGCGGATGCCGGTGAAGATGATGGGGGCGGCCAGGGGGAGCTCCACATGAAGCAGGCGGTACATCCGGGTCATGCCCATGCCCCGGCCGGCCTCGATGAGGTACTCCGGCACCTGGCTCAGGCCCAGGTGGGTGTTCCGTACGATGGGCAGCAGGGAGTAGAGGGCCAGACCGACGATGACGGTGGGCTTGCCCGCCCCCATGAAGACCATGATAATGCCCAGAAGGGCCAGGGCGGGGGTGGTCTGGATCAGGTCCACCACCCGGAGCACCACCCGCCGGGCGGAGGGGTAGAAGTAGCACAGGATGCCCAGTGGGACGCCGGCCAGAATGGCAAAGACCAGGGCGGCCACCACAAGGGCCAGATGAGTCAGGATTATGGAGAGGGTCATGTGGCAGAACCTCCCTTCCGCAGCCCCTTGGGCACCGTTCGGCGCTGGAGCAGATCAACCAGGGTGCCCAGGGCGAAGGCCAGCAGGGCCGCGGGGATGGCCCCCAGCAGGATCAGGGCGTTGTCATTGGAGCTCAGGCCGGCGTAGATGAAGTCGCCCAGGCCGCCCAGGCCGATCATGGAGGCCAGCACCGCCCAGCTGACAGTGTAGACGGTGGACATCCGAAGCCCGCCGATGATAGTGGGCAGGGCCAGGGGCAGCTCCACCCGGAGCAGGCTCTGCCACGGGCTCATGCCGCAGCCCCGGGCGGCCTCCAGATACTGCGGGTCCACGGACACCAGGCCGGCGTAGGTGTTTTTCAGCACCGGGAAGGTGGCGTAGATCCCAAGGGCGGCCAGCACGGTGGCCGCGTGGGTGCCCCAGGCCAGGAACAGCAGGCCGATGAACACGATGCCGGGGATGGTGTTGAAGATGGACAGGATGGGCAGCACCACGCCGGACAGCCTGGGCCGCCGGGACAGCAGGACGCCCAGAACCACGCCCAGCGCGAAGCCGATGGCCACCGAGGCCAGGGTGAAGAACAGGTGCTCCGCCAGCTTGACGGGGAGATCATGGATGCTCATGCGTCCTCACCCCCAAAGCTGTTCCGCCATGGCGGAGGCCATGCTGGTCTTGGTGATGATGCCCGCCACCTGCCCCTGGCCGTCCAGCACCACCAGATAGGGCGCGCCGCTGGAGATCAGCTGGTCGAAGCAGTCCTTTGCGTTGTCCTCCGCATGGACGGTGGGTGTGTTGCAGCGGATCAGGGGCTCGATGGTCTGGACCACATGGCCGGTGAGACGGATGTCCGCGATGGAGACGGTACCCTGATACCGGGCTTGGTCGTCCACCACGATCAGGGTGTCCACGTTGTGGCGCTGCATCTTGCTGATGCACTCGTTGATCCCCTTCCGGGTGGAGACGGTGTAGACGCCGGTGCGCATGAAGTCGGCGGCGGTGAGTTCCTTGTGGGCCTGAAGGTCGATGAATTTGCCCAAAAAGTCCTGGATCTGGCCGCTGGCGGGATGGGAGAGCATCTCCTCCGGGGGAGCCATCTGAACGATCCTGCCATGATCCATGAAGATGATAACGTCTGCCAGGTCCAGGGCCTCCGCCATGTCGTGGGTGACAAAGACGAAGGTCTTGTTCAGCTTCTGCTGGAGGGTGCGCACCTCCTGCTGGAGGGTGCGGCGGGTCATGGGGTCCAGGGCGGAGAAGGGCTCATCCATCAGAACGATGGGAGGGGAGGCGGCCAGGGCCCGCAGGATGCCGATGCGCTGCTGCTGTCCGCCGGACATCTCCGAGGGGTACTTGTGGGCGTACTGTTCATAGGGCAAGTTGACCATGTCCAGCAGCTCACGAACGATGCGGTCGCACTCCTCCCGGCTGTACTTGAGCAGGGTGGGGACCACGCTGATGTTCTGGGCCACCGTCATATTGGGGAACAGGCCGATCTGCTGGATCACATAGCCGATGTGGCGGCGCAGCTCCACCTTGTCCTTGGTGGTGATGTCCTGTCCATCCAGATAGATCCTGCCCGCGGTTGGCTCAATGAGGCGGTTGATCATCTTCAGCGTGGTGGTCTTTCCACAGCCGGACGGGCCGATGAGCACCGCCATCTGTCCCTCCTGGATCTCAAAGGAGAGGTCATCCAGGATCTGCTGGCTGCCGTAGGAGAGGGAAACGTGTTCAAAACGAAGCAAAGGGCACCTCCTTACTGCGGCGCCCCTGAGAAACAGGAAAATGTTGAGAATTGGAGGGGCAGGCCGGGGAATCTTGAAAAATCAGGTAAAATATATAAATTATTATAGCAAAATAAAGAAAATAGTCAAATAAACAAATTGTAAATTTTGCGGCCGGTCAAGCCTGAGGCGGGATTTCACACACTTTTAGTCAAAACTTAAGAAAGTCCCAAGGATTTCTTAAGATTCCTCTGGTAGAATCCGGTCAAAACCGGACAGAGGAGGAGTCTGTATGAGCTTTCTGACGGCGGCTGCGGCGCTGCTGGGCGCCGGGATCACCCTTTGGGGGAGCTATTATCTGCTGGTAGGCCTGATGTCCTGGCGGCGGCCCATGGAGTACGGCAGACATCCGGCCTCCACGCGCTTTGCCGTGCTGGTCCCGGCGCGGAATGAGGAGCTGGTGGTGGGCAGCCTGATCAATACCCTTCTGATGCAGGACTATCCCCCGGAGCTCTACGATATATGGGTGGTCCCCAATCAATGCACGGATCATACCGCGCTGGCAGCCCGGCGCTTTGGGGCCCATGTGCTGGAGTGTACCGTTCCGGTGAAGAGCAAGGGCGAGGTGCTGCGCTTTGCGTGGGAGCGGCTGGCGCACCGGGGCTATGACGCGGTCTGCGTCTTTGACGCGGACAACCTGGCGGACCCCCAGTTCCTGCGGGAGATGAACAACGCCTACCGGGCGGGGCACGGGCAGCCCAGGGCTTTCGGGACAGCAAGAACCCTATGACAGCGTGGTGTCCGGCTGCTACTCCATCTACTATTGGATGATGGACCGCCTCCACAACGGGGGCCGGGCCGGGCTGGGCCTGCCCGCCATGATCAACGGCACCGGCTTTATGGTGGCCGCTTCCGTCCTGGAGCGAATGGGCGGCTGGCGGACGGAGACCATCAGCGAGGATCTGGAGCTGTCAGTCCAGTGCGCCCTGGAGGAGGTCCAGGTCTTTTGGGTCCCCAAGGCGGTCACCTATGACGAGCAGCCCCTGACCTTCCGGGAGTCGGTGAAGCAGCGCAGGCGCTGGACCAGCGGGACCCTCCAGGTAGCCGGGAGCTATCTGCCCGCAGTGGGGCGGGCGCTGGCGGCACGGCCCTCCGGCGCGGCCTGGGATGTGGGCGCCACCCTGCTGATCCCGGCTTACCAGATGGCGGCGCTGGTCAATCTGGCGGTCTCTGCCCTGGCGGCGGGCCAAATGGGGCCGGACGGTTTTTCGCCCCTGCTGTGCGCGGCGGGCGCGGCGGGCAGCCTGGCCATTGCCGCCCTGGGGGCCACGCTCCTGGCGGCCCTTGTGCTGACGGTGGAGGGGAAGTGGGACCGGCGGCTGGGAGCGGCCCTGGCCTGCTACTGGCTGTTTCTGCTCAGCTGGATCCCCATTACCATCCACTGTATGTTCCAAAAGACCACCGTTTGGGAGGAGATCCGCCATACCCGGAACCTGACAGCCGTTCCGGGCTGCGGAAAGGCCCCGGCGCTGTAAATCCCGGAGGACACGGGAACAGCCCTGCGGCGTGCAGCAGATGGACTTTGTCCGGCGGTGCGGCCGTGGGAGAAGAAACAATGCCCCAGGCGCTTTGGAGCGCCTGGGGCATTGCAGTCTGTTGGAAAGACTGAGCTGCAGATGGGGGAGAGGCTCAGGCCTCAGAGAACTGGCTCTTGTCCGCGCCGCACAGGGGACAGACAAAGTCGTCGGGCACATCGGCCCACAGGGTGCCGGGGGCGATCCCCTCATCGGGGGCGCCGGCGGCCTCGTCATAGATATAGCCGCAGAGATCACAGACAAACTTTTTCATAAAGACAACCTGCTTTCCATTCAGATTTGTGCCGGAGCGCTCCGGCTGGGGGCTGGGGTCAGGCCAGCGGCTCGAAGTCGCTGGCGGGACGGCGGCAGATGGGACAGGTGAAGTCCTCCGGGAGGGTGTCCGACTCATAGACAAAGCCGCAGATCTTGCAGACAAAGCCGCGGGGCTTGTCCGCTGTCTCGGGCTCCGCCTCCAGGGCGGGCTCCTCGCCGCGGACGGAGGCGGCCAGGGTCCGGGCCAGGGCCTCCAGCTCCTGGTCCTGTCCGGGGGCCAGGGTGGACTTCAGGGTGACCGGAGCCTCCAGCAGTTCCATGTCCTTCATGCCGCACAGGATCTCCGACATGAGCTTGCCGCTGGCAGGGGCCCAGGAGCCGTTCTGGATGAGAGCCACCTTGCGGCCGCGGAGGGCGTGGTGGGCCAGATCCCGGAGGAAATTGTCCATGGAGACGAAGATGCCGTTGTTGTAGGTGGTGGAGGCAAAGACGAGGTGGCTGTACTTGAAGGCCTCAGACAGCACATAGGAGTAGTGGGTGACCGATACGTCGTACAGGTCTACAGGGATGCCCAGCTCCGCCAGACGGCAGGCCAGGATATTGGCGGCGGTCTCCGTCCCGCCGTAGACCGAGGCGAAGGCGATGAGCACGCCCTGAACCTCGGGCTCATAGGCGGCCCACTTGGCGTACTTGTCCAAAATATAGCCCAGATCCTTCCGCCACACCGGGCCGTGGAGGGGACAGATCATCCGGATGTCCAGGCCGGCGGCCTTCTTCAGAAGGGCCAGGACCTGGGGGCCGTACTTGCCCACGATGTTGGTGTAATAGCGCCGGGCCTCGTCCAGCCAGTCCCGGTCAAAGTCCACCTCGTCGGCGAACAGGATGCCGTTGAGGGCGCCGAAGGTGCCGAAGGCGTCGGCAGAGAACAGAATCCCGTCTGCGGCGTCATAGCTCACCATCACCTCCGGCCAGTGGACCATGGGGGCGTTGTAGAAGGTGAAGCTGTGGCGGCCGGTGGAGATGGCGTCCCCCTCGTTGACCAGCAGGGCCCCCTTGGGATCGGTGCAGTGGAACTGGCGGATCATATTCAGGGACTTGCCGTTGCAGACGATGGTGGCCTCCGGGTGGCGGATCATCAGATCCCCCAGGGTGGCGGCGTGGTCGGGCTCCATGTGGTGGACGAACACATAGTCCAGGCGGCGGCCGCCCAGGGCGTGCTCCAGATTTTCAAAGAACTGGGTCTGGACCGCGCGGTCTACCGTGTCGAACAGGACGGTCTTTTCATCCAGCAGGAGGTAGGAGTTGTAGGACATCCCGCGGGGGACGGGGTGAGCGCTCTCGAAGAGAGGGCTCTGGCGGTCGTTGCCGCCGATCCAGAGAAGGTCATCGGTGACCTTTCGGATGCAGTACATATCAAAACCTCTTTTCTATAAGTAGGCTTGGGCAGCGTCTTACAGGAACATCATAGCATAGTCTGCGCCGGAATGGTAGTAAAAAAACACATTTCGGGAAAAATCACAAGACAGATCAAAATAATAGGAAAAATAAAAGACAGGATGCAGAAAACGCGGGCCGCTGCTTGATGCAGCGGCCCGCGCCGGCGGGGTTCATCCGTGCTTTGCGCTCAGCGGAAATACACCAGGGGATCCTCCGGGGCGTCGGTCTGCTCCACCCGGTCGGCATAGAGGACCACGCCCTCCCCCTCATAGACGTCGGCCTGCTCCCAGCGAATGACGGCGTGGACCTTGACCCACTGGCCCTTTTTCAGGGTGCGGGCCCGGTCGTACTTGCACAGGAAGCCGAAGAAGCGGATGTCCTCCTCGCAGCAGGTCATGGCGTTGCGCCCGGGGATGAAGGCGCCCCGGGGCAGCTTCATACTGGTCATGGCCTGGGCTTTGAAGGTGATGGTCTTGTCCACATACCGCTCCGGGTGGTCCTGGATGTCCAGGTACCAGATGCCGTAGTCGTCGTCCTCCAGATCGATGTGGGGCTCTTCCAGGGTGTAGGGGAGGATGTCCTCCACCTCCAGCTCCTCGCCCATCTCGTCCTCAAAGACGATCTCACACATCCGGTTGACCGCCCGGATGGACCGCTTCCAGCCGGAGAGGGGCATCTCCGGGGTGCAGCGGTTGAACAGCACCATGTCCGCCTCGGTCACCATGTCCACGATCATGGACTGCATATTGGTGCGGTACATCTCGAAGGTGGTGCCGTCGATGACGTCGATGGCCTGATAGAGGCCCCAGGTCCGGGGCAGCTTCAGGTCCCGCAGCAGCTGGATGGGCCACATCCCGTTGTACTCCAGCAGGACGCGCTCGGGCTGATAGCGGCGGTCCACCTCCTCCAGGAAGGCGGTGCAGATCTGGGACTGGTCCTCCACCGGGACCACCCGGCAGTTGCGCTTGGACAGCTTCGCCTGGTCGTACTCCTCCTCGCCGTCCTCGCACCGGAGGAGCACTGTGCGCTGTCCGTCATTAAAGTAGTCCATAGCCAGGGTGTCGGTGAGCAGGGTGGTCTTGCCGCTGTCCAGAAAGCCGGTGATGAGGTACAGGGGGATCCGGGAATCACTCATGTCGGCGACCCCCTCACACCAGCTGGAACAGCTTTTCCAGCCCGGCCTCGTCCAGCCCGGAGCCGATGACGCACAGGCGGCCGGTGTAGTCGGCGGCGCCCTCCCGGATCTGGAACTCCTCGGGGACCAGGTCGAAGTGGAGCCAGGTCTGCCCGTCGTCGCAGGGGACCATGCCCTTGGCCCGGAGGATATAGCCGTAGTCCTCGCTCATGGCCAGGGCGGAGAGGGCGTCCTGAAGGTCCTCCCGGCTGTACTTGCGGGGGGTCTCGCGGCCCCAGGAGGTGAACACCTCGTCGGCATCGTGTCCGTGGTGATGGTGGTGGCCGCAGCAGGCGTCGCAGGCGGCCTCGTCGTGGTCGTGGTGGTGTTCGTGGCCGTGCTCGTGACCCAGGCAGACGTCGCAGGCCGCCTCGTCGTGGCAGTGGTCATGCCCGTGGTGGTCATGCTCATCATGGTGCTCATGGTCGTGGTGGTCATGGCCGCAGGAGCAGCCCTCGCCGTCATGGTGCTCGTGGTGGTGATGGTGGTGCGCCTCATCCCCGCCGTGGCTGTGGCCGATCTCCTCCAGCAGCTCCTCCGCCAGGGAGCGGCCGCCCTCCATGGCGGACACGATCTGGTCCCCGGTGAGCTGCTCCCAGGGGGTGGTGAGGATGGCGGCCTTGGGGTTCTTGTTCCGCAGCAGGCTGACCGCCGCGTTCAGCTTGGCCTGGTCCATGTTCTGGGTGCGGGAGAGGAGGATGGCGGAGGCGTGTTCCACCTGGTCGTTGAAGAACTCGCCGAAGTTCTTCATATAGATCTTGGCCTTGGTGGCGTCGACTACGGTGACAAAGCTGTGGAGCTGGAGAGCGGGGGCCTCCTTCTGCACCCGCTCCACGGCGGCGATGACGTCGGACAGCTTGCCCACGCCGGAGGGCTCGATGACGATGCGGTCGGGGGCGTAGTCGGCCAGTACCTGCTTCAGGGCGGCGCCGAAGTCGCCCACCAGGGAGCAGCAGATGCAGCCGGAGTTCATCTCGGTGATCTCCACGCCGGCGTCCTTGAGAAAGCCGCCGTCGATGCCGATCTCGCCGAACTCATTTTCAATGAGGACGATCTTCTGACCGTGGAAGGCCTCGTCCAGCAGCTTTTTGATGAGAGTGGTCTTGCCGGCCCCTAAAAAGCCGGAGATAATGTCGATCTGTGTCATAGTATTGCCATATCCTTTCTGATAGATCAAGAGTAATCAAGGAAAAACGCCCTCCCTCTGGGAGAGGGCAGTTCATACAGGGTCAGTCCCAGAGCAGGCCGGCGGACTCCAGCAGGGCGTGGAGCAGGCCGGCGGCGGTCTCCCGGGTGCCGGGCTCCCGGGGCTGCTGGCTGCCGGCCAGGGCCCCCAGGCGGTCCAGGTTCCGGGCGGGGATCTGCGCCCACTCGGAGAAGTCGTGGTAGACGCCCCAGTCCCCGGCGGACAGGCTCTCCTCCGCCAGCTCCCGGCCCTCCATGGTGGCCCAGGCGGCCACGGAGGAGAGGACGGTGACCATCTCCTCATAGGAGATGGTGTCCTCCGGGCGGAAGCGCCCGTCCCCGTCGCCGGACAGGAAGCCCTTGGCGGCCATGGCGTTGACCGCGCCGGCGTACCAGGCGGAGGGGTCCACGTCGGAGAAGGGAGCGCTGTCGCTCCGGCGCAGGTTCAGGGCGGAGGCCACCATGGCGCTGAACTCCGCCCGGGTGATGGTCTCCCCGGGGTGGAAGGTCCCGTCCTCATAGCCGGAGAGCAGGCCGTACACCGCCAGGGTGTCGATGGCCTGGGCGAAGGGGGAGGAGGCGGTGTCGGAGAAGGTCCGGCTGTGGAACTCCAGGCCCCACTGTTGGGCCAGCTCCTCCGGGGCCACCTCAGTCCAGGTGCTGCCGCTGTACCCCACGGACAGGCGGGCGGAGGGGGGCAGGGCCTCCAGCAGCTCAGTGAAGGCGGCGCGGTTGTCCACGTGCCGGGCCTGCCGGTCGTCCAGGTAGAAGGTGTGCCCGGCCAGCTCCAGCTTCAGGGAGCCGTCCGCGATGCCGGGGACGTCGGCCCGCAGGAGGCGGGCGGCGGCCTCGGTGTTCTCCTGGGAGATCAGCAGGGTGGGGAGGACCCCCATGGTGTCGTTGGTGACGCCGTTGGGGGAGTAGAAGCGGTAGGCTGTGACCTTCAGGCAGTCGCCGTCAAACAGGGCCGGGGCGTTTTTTTCGTCCAGGACCAGCTGGGCCACCCCCTTGCCGTAGGTCCGCTGGCCCACGGAGATGCCGAAGCTGTGGTCCCGGGCGGCGGCGGCGAACATCTCCGCGCCGCTGGCGCTCCAGGGGCTGGTGAGGACCACCACCGGGACGTCGGTGTAGTCGGGGGCGTCCGGACGGATGCCCCGGTAGTAGGCCAGGCCGTCGGCGCTGAGCATATAGACCATGATGCCGTTGGTAAACTTCCCGGCGGTGAGGTTGACGGCCGCGTCGGTGCCGCCGGGGTTAGAGCGCAGGTCCATGATCCAGATGTCCGCCTGGCCCTCCAGCTCCTCCAGGGCCTCCTGCACCGTGGCGGCGGTGGAGGCGCCGAAGCTGTCGCATTTGATGTAGCCCACATCCCCGTCCTTCAGCTCGTAGGTGACGATGGGGATGACCACGGCCCGGCGCTCCAGGGTGAAGTCCCGGGTCTTGCCGGTGCTGTGGAGCCGGACAGTGAGGGTGGTCCGGCTGCCGGCCTCGCCCCGGATGAGGGAGGAGGGGTCCATGCCCGGCTCCAGGGTGACGCCGTCCACCGAAAGGATGCGGTCGCCGGCGGACAGACCGGCCTCCTGGGCGGGGGAGCCCTCCAGCACGGAGAGGATCTGCACTCCGTCGTTTACAGTGGTCTGGATGGAGACCCCGATGCCCACCACCGTCTCGCCGTCCACCTGGTTCAGGAAGGACTGGTACTCCTCGGCGGTCATGTAGGTGGTATAGGGGTCGTTCAGGGCGTCCAGAACGGCCTGAACCGTGTCCTGGTCCAGGACATTTTCCGGGACCTGGTCCACATAATAGGTCTGGAGCAGCGTCTTCAGGTCGTCCGTCTCCAGGGCGGCGGCGGGCAGCACGCACAGGCCCAGGGCCAGGCTGAGGGAGAGAAGGGAGGGAAAAATACGGTGCCGCATGACAGTTCTCCTTCTAAAAAACGGAAGGGACCGGATGCCGCCGAGGCGGCGTCCGGCCCCACAGTGGGTCACAGCTTCGGGGTGCGGTAGGTCATCTCCTCGCGCTTGGGGCCGGAGGAGACCATGGTGATGGGCGCGCCGATGTGGGCCTCCAGGAAGTCCACATAGTCCTTGGCCTGCTGGGGCAGGGCGTTGTAGTCCTTGCAGCCGCGGATGTCGCACTTCCAGCCGGGGAGGGTGGTGAACACGGGCTTGGCCTTCTTCAGCAGGGGGGTGACGGGGAAGCGGTCGGTGACCTGGCCGTCGATCTCATAGCCGGTGCAGACCTGGATCTCATCCAGATAGCCCAGCACATCCAGACAGGTGAGAGCCACCTGGGTGGCGCCCTGGATCATGCAGCCGTACTTGGTGGCCACCGCGTCGAACCAGCCCACGCGGCGGGGACGTCCGGTGGTCGCGCCGAACTCACCCTGATCGCCGCCCCGGCGGCGCAGCTCATCGCCGGCCTCGCCGGTGAGCTCGCTGACGAAGGGCTCGGTCTGGGAGCCCACGTTGGAGGAGTAGGCCTTGGTGACGCAGATCACGTCCTCCACCGCGGTGGGGGGGATGGCGGCGCCCACGCAGCCGAACCCGGCCAGGGTGTGGGAGGAGGTGGTCATGGGGAAGATGCCCAGGTCCGGGTCCTTCATGGAGCCCAGCTGGCCCTCCAGAAGGATGGTCTTGCCCTCCTTCAGGGCCTGGTGGACAAAGCCCACCGCATCGCCCACATAGGGGCGGATCTCCTCCCGCAGGGACAGCAGCTGCTGGAACAGCTCCTGGGCGTCCAGGGCGGGCTTGTGGTACAGGTGCTGGAACAGGACGTTCTTGATGGCCAGCGCGGCGGTGAGCCGCTCCATCAGGCGGTCCTCGTGGAACAGGTCGCAGACCTGAATGCCGATCTTAGCATACTTGTCGGAGTAGAAGGGCGCAATGCCGCTCTTGGTAGAGCCGAAGGCCTTGCCTCCCAGCCGCTCCTCCTCATAGGCATCCTGGAGCGTATGGTAGGGCATGAGCAGCTGGGCCCGCTCAGAGATGATGAGGTTGGGGGCGGGAACGCCCTGGTCGGTGATGGAGCGCAGCTCGTCCACCAGCTTGCGGATGTCCAGCGCCACGCCGTTGCCGATGATGTTGGTGACGTGGGGATAGAACGCGCCGGACGGCAGGGTGTGCAGGGCGAAGCGGCCGCGGTCATTGATGATGGTGTGGCCGGCATTGGCGCCGCCCTGGAAGCGGATGACGACGTCAGAGCTCTCAGCCAGCATATCGGTGATCTTGCCCTTGCCCTCGTCGCCCCAGTTGGCGCCTACGATCGCTTTTACCATAATTGTTACCTCCAGGAACCGGGATTCGCAACCGCGGAGCGGATTTGCCTTATCCGATTCACAACGCAACGACAACATTATACTGCCTTTTTCCTCCCGTTGCAAGGGCAAACTATGGAGAAAAACGGAGAAAAAAGCGGGAAGAGACCGCCCTGCCCGGGAGAAGAGGCGCAAGGCGTCTTGCCTCCGGGGGAAAAACACGGTACAATGGAGCAAAGACCCGGCGCCGGACCGCGGCCGGAGCCGCGCGGAGGCGGGTCGAAAGGAGGCCAGTATGGAAGAACGGAGCAGACGCCCCTTCGGCACGATGCCGGACGGGACACAGGTGGAGGAGATCACGCTGCGCAGCGGCGGGCTCACCGCCGGGATCCTGACCTATGGGGGGGCGGTGCGCACCCTCACAGTGCCCGGCCGGAGCGGAGCGGCCGTGGATGTGGCGCTGGGCTTTGACAGTCTGGAGGACTACCGGCGGCAGGATAAGTATCTGGGGGCCCTGGTGGGCCGGGTGGCCAACCGCATCGGCGGGGCCCGCTTCTCCCTGGGCGGGCGGGAGTATCCCCTGGCGGCCAACAACGGGGAAAACCACATCCACGGCGGCCTGGCAGGCTTTGACCGGCAGGTGTGGCAGGTGGAGGAGGCGGGGGCGGACCGGCTGGTCCTCTCCCTGTTCAGCCCGGACGGCCAGGAGGGCTACCCCGGCGACCTGTCGGTCCGGGTGACCTATACCCTCTCCCCGGAGGGGCTGTCCATCGCCTACTGGGCGCGGAGCAGCCGGGACACCCTGTGCAATCTCACCAGCCACAGCTATTTCAATCTGAACGGACACGCCAGCGGTCCGGTGGCCGGCCAGTATATCCAGATCAACGCCGGGCGCTATACCCCCGCGGACGGGGGCTCCATCCCCACGGGGGAGCTGGCCCCGGTGGAGGGCACCCCCATGGACCTGCGGGCGGGGGTGCGGATCGGCGCGCGGATCGACGAGGACTTCCCCCAGCTGACCATGGCGGGGGGCTATGACCACAACTGGGTGGTGGACGGCCCGGCGGGGACGCTGCGCCCGGCGGCCCGGGCCTGGTCGGAGGAGACGGGGATCGTTCTGGCGGTGAGCACCACCATGCCCGGCGTACAATTCTACACAGGCAACTATCTGGACGGCTGTCCCGCGGGGAAGGGGAACGCCCCCTACGGCAAGCGGTGGGGCTTCTGCCTGGAGACCCAGTTCTTCCCGGACGCCGTCCACCATCCGGAGTTCCCCAGCCCGGTGCTGCGGGCCGGGGCGGAGTACCGGCAGGAGACCCGGTTCTGCTTCTCCGTGGACAAATGAGCGGCTGCGGGCCGGAGGCGTATCGCCTCCGGCCCGCTTTCCTCTTCGTATGGTTCAGAGGAAGCGCTTCATCTCCTGGATGTTCTGTTCCTCGGTGCGCAGCAGCCGCTGACCCAGCTCCACCAGGGCCGGGTCGGCCCGGCCGGTGAGCTGGTGAAGGCGGCGGGTCATCTGGACGGCGCCCATGGTGCTGCCCTGGATCATCCGCTCCGCCAGCCTGGATGTGGACGGGTCCAGCATGGACTGGGCCCGCAGCATGGCGGCGGACATGGCCAGGGCTGCGGTGCCGGGGCCCCGCAGCTCCCGCCGGCCGTGGGCCCGGGCATAGGCCTGGGACTGGGCGGCGATGGCCCGGTACTCCCGGAGCTGCCGGTCCAGGGCGGGGACCATGGCCCGGCTCTGAGGCAGCGACATGGCCTGGGGGATGGCCCCCACTCCCATGGCGGCATTTTTGTGGATGAAGGATAACAGTGCTCCGCTGGGATCCAAACTTCTCACCTCCAGGGCTTAGCCTGCGCCGGAGGCGGAAAAATATCCAGACCAGCCCGTCATTTTCTCACTGATGGAGCCGGACCTGGAGGAGGAGGCCATAATCGAGGGAATGTATCCTCCCGAATTTGAGGACGAGATCGACGCGCTGCGGGAGGCCAAGGAGAGGAAGGCCAAAGACGGGAAGAAGTAAATTACAACACAGGATAGTTTGACAGCAGAGACGCCCCGGAGCACTGCTCCGGGGCCTCTGCTTGAAATATCAACAGATGGAAAGGGAAAACGGCTTACACCTCGAACATCAGGTCGCCGTAGGTGGGCACCGGCCAGGCGGACTTGTCCACCAGCAGCTCCAGGGCGTCGATGGGATAGCGGAGGGCGTCCATGGCAGGGACTACGGCGGTACGGTAGGCCAGGGCCATCTCCTTCACGCCGGGGATGGAGTCCACCCGCTCCATCAGGGGCTTGAGCTGCTCCAGGGCGCAGGAGGCCTGGGAGAGGTAGTCGCTGATCTGGGTCAGCAGCTTGCGCTGGACGGACAGGTCGGCCTCAGGACAGGCGGCGGACACCGAGGTGATGGACTGGGCCAGACGGGTGGTATAGCTGATGACGGTGGGGATGTAGTGCTTGGAGGCCATGTGGATCATGGTGTTGGCCTCGATCTTGGTGACCTTGATATAGGTCTCATACATGATCTCCGCCCGGGCCTCCAGCTCAGACTGGGTGTAGATCCCGAACTTGGTGAACAGACGGACCGCCTTCTCCGTGGTGAGGGCGGGGACCGCATCCACCAGAGAGGCCAGGTTGGGCAGGCCGCGGCGGGCGGCCTCGGCCACCCAGGCGTCGGAGTAGCCGTCGCCGTTGAAGATGATACGCTGATGCCGGGCCATGTTTTCGTGGATCAGATGGGAGCAGGCGGAGGAGAAGTCGGGGGCCTGCTCCAGGACGTCGGCGGCGTCGCACAGGGCCTCGGCCACGATGGCGTTGAGGGTGACGTTGGCGTCGGCGATGGAGTCGGAGGAGCCCACCATGCGGAACTCGAACTTGTTGCCGGTGAAGGCGAAGGGGGTGGTGCGGTTGCGGTCGGTGCCGTCCCGGCTCAGGACGGGGACGGTGGACACGCCGGAGTCCAGCTTGCCGGAGGCCAGCAGCTGGATGGAGTCGGCGTTGGAGACGATCTGATCCACCACGCTCTCCAGCTGCTCGCCCAGGCAGATGGAGATGATGGCGGGAGGGGCCTCCTGGCCGCCCAGGCGGTGCTCGTTGCCCACGCAGGAGGCGGACTGCCGCAGCAGGTCGGCGTGGACGTCCACTGCCTTCATGATGCAGGAGAGGACCAGCAGGAACTGGAGGTTCTCGTTGGGGGTGTCGCCGGGGTCCAGCAGATTCTCGCCGGTGTCGGTCCCGATGGACCAGTTGTTGTGCTTGCCGGAGCCGTTGACCCCCACAAAGGGCTTTTCATGGAGCAGGCACACCAGCCCGTGCCGGGTGGCCACCCGCTTCATGGTCTCCATGGTCAGCTGGTTCTGGTCCACCGCCAGGTTGCAGGGGGTGTAGATGGGGGCGAGCTCATGCTGGGCGGGGGCGGCCTCGTTGTGCTGGGTGGTGATGGGGATGCCCAGCTTCCAGAGCTCCTGGTTCAGGTCGGACATGAAGGAGCCCACCCGGGGCCGGATGACCCCGAAATACTGGTCGTCCATCTCCTGTCCCTTGGGGGCGGGCGCGCCGAAGAGGGTGCGCCCGGTGTAGATGAGGTCCCGGCGCTTCAGATACTTTTCCCGGTCCACCAGGAAGTACTCCTGCTCCGCCCCCACCTGGGGGGTGACCTTTTGGGCGGTGGTGTTCCCGAAGAGCCGGAGGATGCGCAGCGCCTGGGTGCTGAGGGCCTGCATGGAGCGCAGCAGAGGGGTTTTCTTGTCCAGCGCCTCGCCGTGATAGGAGACGAAAATGGTGGGGATGCACAGGATGGTGCCGGCGGTCATCTCCTTGACGAAGGCGGGGGAGGTCATGTCCCAGGCGGTGTAGCCCCGGGCGTAGTGGGTGGAGCGCAGCCCGCCGGAGGGGAAGGAGGAGGCGTCGGACTCCCCCATGATCAGCTGCTTGCCGGTGAGCTGAAGCAGGGTGCGGCTGTTTTCCGGGCGGGTGAGGAAGGAGTCGTGCTTCTCCGCGGTGATGCCGGTGAGAGGCTGGAACCAGTGGGTATAGTGGGTGGCGCCCTTTTCCACCGCCCAGTCCTTCATGGCGTTGGCCACGATGTCGGCGGTCTCGATGCTGATGTTGCCGCCGTTTTCCATCACGTCCATGACCTCGCGGAACACGCCCTTGGGGAGCCGCTCCCGCATCACATCGGTGCTGAATACATTGGAACCGAAGATCTCTGTGATATTGACGCTCATAGGTTCAATCCTTTCCATACTGTGTGGTCTGACCGCCCGGCCAGAGGGGAAGAAGAGCGGGCGGCGGCTGCCGGGAGAGGCCTGGTCCGCCGCCGTGCCTGCGGGGGGTGTACCGGGGTAGATAATACATTTAAGTTACTCCCTGGGCAGGGAAAATGCAAGTCTTTAATGTGACAAAGTTCGGGGGCGGCAGGTGCGGGGGATGTGGGCGTTTCCACAAAAAGGGACAGAGGGAAACGGGGCGGGGAAGGCTGCCGGGCCTTCTGTCATACCCGGGCCGCCGGGCGCATAGCCTTTCCCGTATGGAAAGGAGCGGTGGACGATGCACATTACCAAAATGCACGGGCTTGGGAACGATTACATCTATCTGAACGGTCTGGAGGGCGCCCCGGAGGATCTGCCGGGGCTGGCGGTGCGCCTGTCCGACCGGCATTTCGGGGTGGGGGGCGATGGGGTGATCTGCATCCGTCCCGGACGGGACGGGGACTTCACCATGGAGATGTGCAACGCGGACGGCTCCCGGGGGGCCATGTGCGGCAACGGGATCCGCTGTGTGGGCAAGTATGTCTATGACAAGGGGCTGACCCGCAAGACCTGCCTGACCATCGACACCGACGCCGGCCCCCGCGTGCTGGAGCTGCAGGTCCGGGGCGGACGGGTGGAGCAGGTCACGGTGGATATGGGGATCCCCGCGCTGTCCCCCGCGGTGTCCGTGGAGGCGGAGGGGGAGACCTATACAGTCTGGCCGGTGGATGTGGGCAACCCACACGGGGTGGTGTTCTGCCCCGCGCCGGAGGCGGTCCCCCTGGAGCGGGTGGGGCCCATTCTGGAGGGGAGCGGGGCGTTCCCCCAGCGGATCAACGTGGAGTTCGCGGCGGCCCGGACCCGGGAGCGGCTGGAGGCCCGGGTGTGGGAGCGGGGGAGCGGGATCACCCTGGCCTGCGGGACGGGGGCCTGCGCGGTGCTGGCGGCGGCGGTCAGGACCGGCCGGTGCGGACGGCGGGCCGCGGTGCGGCTGCCGGGTGGCGTGCTGGAGCTGGACTGGGACCGGGACAGCGGGCACATTTGGATGACCGGCCCGGCGGTGACCGTGTTCGAGGGGGAGGTGGACTGAAGGCCGCGCTCAGGCTGGAGAAGTACAAAAAGAATCATTCGACAAACGGGATATTTTCCTCTATACTAAAGACGACATCAACAAGCGGCCCTCTGGGGTGCCGGAGGGCCCAAAGAAGGGGATAGGACCGTGGAGCTTCTGGCCGCATTTGCTGTATTTCTGGTTGGGACCTTCGCCTGTATGGCGCTGGGGTGGTCCCTGTCCTGGGGGCTGGCCCTGGGGCTGGTGTGCTTCACCCTGGTGGGGCTGCGCCGGGGGCTGAGCCTCCGGGCGCTGGTCCGGATGGCGGGGGAGGGGGCCCGCACCTCGCTGGTGGTGCTGCGCATCCTGGTGCTCATCGGCTTTCTCACCGCCCTGTGGCGGGCCAGCGGGACCATCGCCTTTTTCGTCCACACGGGCCTGGAGTGGATGCACCCCAGCGCCTTCTATCTGGCGGCCTTCCTGCTGGCCTCCGCCCTGTCCATGGCCTTCGGCAGCTCCTTCGGCGTGGCGGGGACGGCGGGGGTGATCCTGGCCGCCATCGCCCGCAGCGGCGGGGCCAACCTGGCCGTCACAGGGGGCGCGGTGCTGTCCGGGGCCTATCTGGGGGAGCGGCTGTCCCCAGCCTCCTCCTCAGCGGCCCTGACCGCCGCCCTGGCGGGGGTGGAGCAGCACAGCTTTCAGCTGCGGATGTGGCGGACCACGCCCCTGCCCCTGGCGCTCTCCCTGGCGTTCTACGGGGGGATCTCCCTGCTGCACCCCATCCAGCGGGTGGACCAGACCATTCTGACCGCCCTGGAGGAGGGCTTTGACCTGTCTTGGACCGTGGTGCTGCCGGCGGTCATCCTGCTGGTGCTGCCCTTCTTCAAGGTCAGCGCGGCCCGGTCCATCCTGGTCAGCTGCGGCGCGGCGGCGGTGCTGGCCGTGTGGGAGCAGGGCAGGCCGCTGGCAGAGGTGGCCTGGAGCTGCGTGGCCGGATATGTGGTGGAGCAGCCGGAGCTGACGGGCATTTTGTCCGGCGGCGGCCTGTTGTCCATGGTGAATGGAATGTGCATCGTGCTGCTCTCCTGCGCCTCCTCCGGGATCCTGAACGGGGCGGAGCTGCTGGAGCCGGTGAAGGCGCGGCTGGAGCGCATGGCCCGGAGGACCGGCCTGTATGTGACTACGGCGGCGGTGTCTGTGGCCTCCGCGGCCCTGCTGTGCAACCAGTCTATCGCCCTGGTGCTCACCGGACAGATGATGGGGGAGAGCTTCCGCCGCAGCGGGAAGGACGGCCTTCTGCTGTCCCAGGCCCTGGGGAATACGGCCATCGTGCTGGCGGCGGTGGTGCCCTGGTCCATCGCTGGCAGCGTGCCCCTGGAGGCCATGGGGGCCTCCGCCCTGGCCATCCCCTTCTCCTTCTTCCTGTTCGCCGCTCCGGTGTGCGACTGGCTCTGCCACCGGAAGCAGTTCCAAATGGAATAAAGTTCGATCCGTTTTGAAAAAGCGGCTGCGGCCTGTTCGGCCGTCTTGCCTCCGGCCCCGCGGGGCCGGAGGCTTTTCTGCTCTTTTGCCTGAACTTTCTCTCTGTTATGCTAGCGTTGCGCGGGCCTTCTGGGCCTTCCATCCCAAAGAGAGAAATCAAGGAGGAGACCACCATGGCAAGAAAAGCAGTAGAACGGAATATATCCTATGACGATGTGCGGCAGCTTTACTATGTCAGCATGGAGCTGGGCCGGGACGAGAACGGGAAGCGGATCAAGCAGTACCGGACCTTTCCCACGCTGACGGCCGCCCGGAACGGGCTGAGGGACTTTCACACCCAGCGGGAGCGGCAGGCGCGGGAGCCACAGGAGGAGGTCCGGGAGGAGATGGACCTGGCCCACTGGCTGGAGTACTGGATGGAGTCCATCGTCCGGCCCAACCGGGCGGAGACCACCGTGTACGCCTATCAGAAGATCATAGACAACCACATCCTGCCTGCCCTGGGTGGGATTCCCATGAGCCGCCTGTCAGCCAAGCGGATCCAGCGGTACTACACGGACACCCAGCAGGCGGCCGGGCTGTCCTCCAACACCATGCGGCGGCACCACGACCTTCTCTCCAGCGCCCTCCGCGGTGCGGCAGGATATGCTTCTGGCCTCGCCCATGGACCGGGTGAGCCGCCGCGGTCCCGGGTCAAGGAGGCCTTCTTTTATGACAATGAGGAACTGAAACAGCTCTATCAGCTTATCGAGGGGCACATCCTGGAGCTGGCGGTGAAGATGGCGGGCAGCCTGGGGATGCGCCGGGAGGAGATCTGCGGCCTGAAGTGGGAGAACGTGGACTTCCGCCGCCGCCTGGTCCTGGTGCGGGAGGCCCGCACCGCCTATGGGGCCACCATCGTCCAGAAGGAGACCAAGAACCGGGCCTCGGTGCGCACCCTCTACCTCCCGGAGGAGGTCCTCCTGCTGCTGGGGCGGGAGCAGGAGCGGCAGGAAGAGGAACGGGCCCGGCAGGGCGCTGTCTTCAACCGGACGGACCATGTGATCCTGGATCACAAGGGGGCGCCCTACTCCCCAAACGCCCTCTCCCTGGCCTTCACCCGGTTTGTGCGGAAAAACGGCCTGCCCCGCCTCACCTTCCACGGCCTGCGGCACACCTTTGCCACCATCGCCTCCTGTCAGGGGGCCTCCCTGTTCGACATCGGGAAGGCCCTGGGCCACTCCACCCCAGCCACCACGGGGCGGATCTATACCCATCTGGTGGACCGCACCCACGAGGACCTGGTGCTCCGGGTGTCCGACGCCCTGAAATGAGGGGGACTCTTTTCCCCGGAGGCGCTTGTAATTTGCCGCCGTTTCTTGTATAGTGATAGCAGAAAGAAGCAGAGAGGAGGCGGATGTGTGCGGATCATGGCCATTGACTACGGCGACGCCCACACCGGGGTGGCGGTCTCCGACCCCACCGGATTTTTGACGGGGGATGTGACCACCATCCACAGCCGGAAGGCGGAGGTGGTGCTGGAGGAGCTGGTCAAGCTGGTCCAGACCTATCAGGTGGACGAGCTGGTGATGGGCTTTCCCCGGAATATGGACGGGACAGAGGGCCCCCGGGCGGAGCTGTACCGGACCTTTGCCGGCCGGGTGGAGGAGGCCACCGGCCTGAAGCCGGTGCTGTGGGATGAGCGCCGGACCACGGTGGACGCCCACCGGATCCTGTTTGACGCGGGGAAGAACGGAAAGAAGCGGAAAAAGACGGTGGACGCGGTGGCGGCCTCCCTGATCCTGGAGGGCTATCTGTCGTTCCGCCGGATGCAAAGCTGAGCCGCCGCGGCGGCGGAAGGAAAAGGAGTGTAAAAGCAATGATGCTGTTTCAAGTGACCTATACCATGCTTCCCGGACAGCGGGATGCGTTTCTGCAGATGATGCGGGAGTCCGGGATCCTGGACCAGATCCGCCGGGAGGAGGGGTGCCTGGACTACCGCTACTACCTCCCGGAGGAGGAGGACGGCACCCTGCTCCTGGTGGAGCGGTGGACCGGGACGGAGGCCCAGAAGGCCCACATGGCCACCAGCCACATGGCCCGGCTGGGCCAGGTCAAGGCCCAGTATGTGGCGGAGACCAGCGTGGTCACCTGGGCGCTGGACTGAGCGCGGACTGGGAGAATATGCAGTAAAGTGAAAAACCTTTTCAGAAGTTCTGCCCCGGATGGGGTGGAACTTCCACAGCACAGAGAACGGAACGACACAGAGGAGGAACGGACATGAACATCAAAACGGTACACGCCGTCTATTTCAGCGGCACCGGGACCACGGAGAAGGTGGTCACCACCCTGGCGAAGGATCTGGCGGAGCGGCTGGGGGCCGGGTATGAGGCCTGCTGCTTCAACCTGCCCGAGGCCCGGAAGCAGGCCCTGTCCTTCGGCCCGGAGGATCGGTGGTGGGCACCCCTGGTCGGCCGGGTGCCCAATCTGCTGCTGCCCTACATTCGGGATATGATCCATGGGGAGGGGACCCTGGCCGTCCCGGTGGTGCTGTACGGCAACCGCAACTATGACGACGGACTGATGGAGCTGCGCAACGTCCTGCGGGACAACGGCTTCTGCCCCGTCCGCCGGGGCTTGTGGGCGAGCATTCCTTCTCCCTGTATTCTGGGCGCGGGCCGTCCGGACGGGGAGGATATGGCCCTGGTGGGTGAGCTTGGCGAGAAAACAGCTGACAAGGTGAGAGGCTTGACAGAGCTTCCCGGAGAGGCGGTCCATGTGAACGGCTGCGACCCCATCCGGCCCTACTACACCCCCCGGGACCGCCACGGCGAGCCCATCAAGGACTTCCTGAAGGCTAAGCCGGTCACCGACCCGGACAAGTGCGTGAAGTGCGGCCTGTGTGCCCGCCTGTGCCCCATGGGCTCCATCGATCCCGCCGATGTGTCCAACGTGGCCGGCAAGTGCATCAAGTGCTGCGCCTGCGTGAAGAAGTGTCCCACCGGGGCCAAGTACTTTGACCACGAGGGGTATCTCTACCACCAGCATGAGCTGGAGGACCAGTATGCCGGACGGCGGGCCCCCAGCGAGATCTTTGTCTGAGGCGGAGCGGGCGGCTGAGGCCGCCGCCCGGGAGGAGCTTTGCCAGGTGTGCCGTCTGCTGTACCAGCGGGGGTACACTGTGGGCCACGACGGGAACGTGTCCCTCCGGCTGGGGGAGGACCAGATCCTGGTCACCCCCTCCGGGGTGGGCAAGGGGCGGCTGCGTCCCGGGATGCTGGTGAGGTGCGCCCTGTCCGGGGAGGTGCTGGAGGGGGAAAGGCACCCCTCCTCCGAGATACCTATGCACCTGCTGGTCTACCGGGAGCGCCCCGATGTCCGCGCCGTGGTCCACGCCCATCCCCCCATGGCCACCGCCTTCGCCGTCTGCCGCCGCCCGCTGAGGGAGCGGTACCTCACCGAGACCATCAGCGGCCTGGGAGAGGTTCCGGTGGCCCCCTTTGCCCTCCCATCCACCCAGGAGGTGCCGGACAGCGTCCGCCCCTTTGTGCGGGACCACAGCGCGGTGCTGCTGGCCAACCACGGGGCCCTGACCTGGGGGCCGGATCTCTGGTCCGCCTTTGACCGGATGGAGACGGTGGAGCAGACAGCCAGGATCTATGCCAACGTCCAGCTGCTGGGGGGCGGTGTGGAGCTGACGGAGGCCCAGGAGACGGCCCTGCTGGGTCTGGCGGGCCGGTATGCGGTCCTGGCGGGGCCCAGAACAGAGGAGGAGAGCGTATGACGGCACAGAGCCAGCCGGAGAATGTCCGCCTGGGAGAGGACGGGGAGAGCGTGGTCCTGCTGGACCAGACGCGGTTGCCCGGCCGGGTGGAGTACCGCACGGTGCGGGACCTGAAGGAGATGGTGGAGGCCATTCGGACCCTCCGGGTGCGGGGCGCGCCCGCCATCGGCGTCTTTGCTGGGTTCTGCCTGTCCGCCCTGGCCCGTCAAATGGAGCGGGCGGGGCTGGATACCCCCGGACTTTTGAGAGAATTAGACCGAAAAGGGAAAATACTTGTCAGCTCACGCCCTACGGCGGTCAATCTGTCCTGGGCAGTGGAGCGCATGATGGACCGCGCCTCCGGACTGGCCGGAGGCGCCCCGGAGGAGCTGGCCGCCGCTTTGGAGGCGGAGAGCCGGGCCATCCGCCGGGAGGATGAGGAGATGTGCCGCGCCATTGCGGAGCACGGGCTCTCCCTGCTGAAGGCGGGGGACGGGGTGCTGACCCACTGCAACGCGGGGCCTCTGGCCACCTCCCGATACGGCACCGCCCTGGGTCCCATCCTGCTGGCCGGGGAACGGGGGATCCCCCTGCGGGTGTTCGCCGACGAGACCCGGCCCCTGCTCCAGGGGGCGCGGCTCACCGCCTGGGAGCTGCATCAGGCGGGGGTGGACGTCACCCTGATCTGTGACAACATGGCCTCTATGGTGATGAAGAACGGATGGGTCCAGGCCTGCTTCGTGTAGGCTGCGACCGGGTGGCGGCCAACGGCGACGCCGCCAACAAGATCGGCACCAGCGGAGTGGCCATCCTGGCCAAACACTACGGGATCCCCTTCTATGTGCTGGGGCCCACCTCCACCATCGACCTGAACTGTCCCGACGGGGACCACATCCCCATCGAGCAGCGGGATCCGGAGGAGATCCGCTCCCTGTGGTACCGGGAGCCCATGGCCCCCGCCGGGGTGAAGTGCTTCAATCCGGCCTTTGACGTCACCCACCACAGCCTGATCTCCGGCATCATCACGGAAAAGGGGATCTGCCGCCCGCCGTTTCCCCAGTCCCTGGCCGCGCTGTTTTCCAATGGGGCGCGCTGAGTTCCCAAACACGCAAAAACACACAAAAAATGTCCCTCTGCCATGGCAGGGGGACATTTTTTGATCTTACCGCTCCATCTTCCAGAAAAACGCGCTGTACGGGGGCAGCTGGCTCCCGCCGCCGAAGTCGTGCTGCTGGCCGGAGATCAGGTCCCAGGCCAGGCCGCAGCCGGCGTCGAAGTGGGCAGTATAGGGCTGGCTGTCCGCGTTGACCGCCACCAGCACCCGCTCCGTCTCTGTTCTGCGCTCGAAAATGAGCTGTAGGTTGGTGAGGAGCACATTCCGATAGCTGCCCTCCCGCAGGGCCGGGCTGCCCCTTCGGCGGCGGCCGGGCGATCCAGCTTGTCAGGGCGTTCCACTCCGGCTTTTCCAGGGCGGGGCGGAGACCGGCGTCACTGCACGGGGCTTTTCGCCGGAGATGCCCCACTCGCTGCCGTAGTACAGGGCGGGGTCCCGGGCATCCCGAACAGAAGGGCGTAGATCAGGGGAGGTGGGCGGGGTCCCGGAGCTTGAGGCGATGCGGGTGACATCGTGGTTGTCCACGAAGGACAGCAGGTGGGCCCCCTTGTAGAGGGTCCAGGGCTCCGGCCCGTACTGGCGGGCCAGACTGTGGCCGATCTCGAACAGGTTGCGGTCGTTGAGGCTGGACCACAGGCCCTTATAGCACTCGTAGTTGGTGACCGAGTGGCACAGCTCCGGCCCCATCCAGAGGTTGTAGTCCCCGCCCAGGACCTCGCCCACCAGAACAAAGCCGGGCTTCAGCGTCTGGGTGAAGGCCCGCAGGCGCTTCAGATAGCTGGCGGGGAGGCAGTAGGCCACATCCAGCCGCAGCCCGTCGATCCCGAACTGCTCCACCCAGCTCCGGATGGCCTGGAACTGGTACTCCACCACATCCGGGTTGTGAAGGTTCAGCTTGACCAGCTCGCCGTGGCCCTCCCAGTTCTCATACCAGAAGCCGTCGCCCCGGTCGGTGTCGCCGTCGAAGTTCAGATAGAACCAGTCCCGGTAGGGGCTGTTCCACTTCTTCTCCTGTACGTCCCGAAAGGCCCAGAAGCCCCGGCCCACATGGTGGAACACTCCGTCCAGCAGGACCCGGAGCCCGGCGTCGTGAAAGGCGCGGCACACCTGGGCCAGGTCTTCGTTGGTCCCCAGGCGGGGGTCCAGCCGGTTGTAGTCCCGGGTGTCGTAGCCGTGGCGGTCGCTGTCAAACACCGGATTGAGCAGGACGGTGTCCGCCCCCAGCTGTTTGATGTGCTCCACCCAGTCCAGCAGCCGCAGGATGCGGTGCTCGGTATGCCCGTCGTTGTCCGCCGGCGCGCCGCACAGGCCCAGGGGATAGATCTGATAGAGGATAGCTTGGTCAAACCACATATTGGACACTCCTTTCGTCTCCCGGCCGGGTCGCTCCGGCGGAGAGGCGCGTTGATCGCAGGGCGAGGGAAAAAGACAGGGCGGGCCCCGCCGGGTCCACCCTGTGAAACGGCGGCAGAGACGCCGCCGCCGGGTATGCCGTGTGACATACCGACATTATACAGTTTTTCCCTGAAAAATCAAGAAAAAGGTGGTGGGATCGGAGGGGTCACTGCCTGGTCAGATAGGGGAGGACCAGGGCAGCCAGCGCGATCACCAGCAGCAGGATGCGGTTGAAGCGGTCCATAGGCGGTCTCCTTTCTGGAACTTTGATCCAGATACAGGATAGCACGAAACGATACGACTGTCAAATTGAATAAAGAGAAGCGAGAAAGACCGGACAAAATAGTGAAAAAGACGGATCAGACCTGACCCTTTGCAAGGCGGAGCGGGGGCCCGTCCAAACAAATCACCTGATCGGCCAGGGAGCAGGCCAGGGTCTCGTGGCTGGACAGGAGGACCGGGGCGTCCAGGGCACGGAGGGCGTCCATCAGGCGGCGGACCCGGGCGGGGTCCACCCCGGTGAAGGGCTCGTCCAGCAGATAGAGCTGTCCGCCCAGGGCCAGGGCCCGGACCAGGGCCAGGCGGCGGCGCATTCCGCCGGACAGGGAGGCGGGAAAGCTGCCCTCCTCGCCGGTGAGCTCGGCCAGGGCCAGCCACCGGGGGACCTCCGCCCAGCGGGACTGGGGGAGCACATCCATCAGGTGCTGCTCCACCGTGCGCCAGGGGAACAGGCGGTCCTCCTGAAAGAGAAGGGAAGTCTCACGGGGAGGCGGGGCCTGGATCCGGCCGCTCCGGGGGCGCTCCAGTCCGGCCAGACAGCGCAGCAGGGTGGTCTTGCCGCAGCCGGAGGGTCCTGACAGGACGGTGACCCCCCGCTCCGGCAGGGTGAGGGAGAAGTCCTCCAGCACCCGCTTCTCCCCGTAGGAGAGGGTGAGGTGAGAGACGGAGATCACAGCGGCTTCCCCCCCTCTGGACGGCGGATGAGCCGGGTCAGCGCCCGCTCCATGAGCAGGCTGAGCAGGATGACCACCGCCGTCCAGGCGAAGAGGTCCGCAGTTTCGAAGGTCTGCTTGGCCCGGCTGATCTGGGCGCCGATGCCCAGCCGGGGGAGGCACAGGACCTCGGCGGCCACGCCGGATTTCCAGGCCAGCCCCATGGCGGTGGCGGCGGCGGAGCGCAGGTGGGGCCGCAGGGAGGGGAGGTACACCAGGCGGACCGTTTTCCAGCGGGAGAAGCGGTAGGCCCGGGCCAGCTCCAGCAGCTGTCCGTCGGTGGCGCGGATCCCCTGGGTCAGGTTCTCCCACACCACCGGGAGCACCATCAGTCCGGCGATCACCGCAGGCACCTGGTCCCGGCCGGTCCACAGCAGCACCAGCAGGATGAAGGAGACCACCGGCGTGGCCCGGACGATCCGAATGACTGGGGCGAACAGGCGGCGGCACCAGGGGCTGGCACAGGTGAGGGCGGCCAGCAGACCGCCCAGGACCGCGCCGCCCGCCATCCCCGCCGCGATGCGGGCCAGGGAGGCGAGAGCGGTCCACCAGAATTCCGGGGACCGGGCCAGGCGGAACAGGGCCAGCAGCACCGTGGCGGGATAGGGGAGAAGCAGCTCGTTGCCCCGGCCCTCCACATGGAGCTCCACCAGCCAGGCCCCAAGCTGCCAGACCCCCAGCCAGAAGGCCGGGGGCAGCAGCAGGGACAGGGCGCGGTCCAGGCGGTCAGGACACGCCATAGTAGAAGGAGTCATAGGGGAGCGCGCCGCCGATGGAGGCGGGGTCGGCGTCATAGAGGACCTGATAATAGTCCTCCAGCACCGCCTTCATCTCCACCCCGGTGAGGCACACCAGATTGCACTGGGGGATGGCGGATCTGGCGATGGCGGCGTTGGGGGTGATGCCGTACTGGGCCACCAGCTGGGCGGCGTCCTCCAGGTTGGCGGGGTCGGACATATAGGCGATGGAGTCCTGATAGGCGCTCAGGAAGTTCTCCACCCCCTGGGGATTCTCCTCAATATAGTCGGTGCGGGCCACAATGCAGCCCATGGCCAGCTGGCCGCTGCTCACCTTGGACCACTCCTCGGTGAGGGACAGGGCCTGCCGCACCCCGGCATCCTGGAGCATCAGGGCGGCAGCGGCGGGGACGGGGAGCAGACAGACGCCGTCCTCAGAGGAGGCCATCTTGGCGGTGACCTCCTGGGCGGTCATCCACTGGATGTCCACATTGGCGGGGTCCACCCCGTTCTCGGTGAGCAGGTAGTTGAGGACAAACTCCGGGTTGGCCCCCTGGCCGGTGGCATAGACGGTCCTGCCCTCCAGGTCGGCCATGGACTGGACGGAGTTTCCCTTCTCCAGGATGTAGAGCACCCCCAGGGTGTTCACCGCCAGCACCTGGACGGCCCCCTCGGACTTGGCGGACAGGCTGGCGGCCACGTTGGTGGCCACGGCGGCGATGTCCACGTCCCCGTTGATGAGGGCGCTGGAGACCGCCTGGTTGTCCGCCTCCACGGTGGCGGTGTTGATCACTGGAGACGCCTCGCCGTTGGCGACGGCCTCGGGGGTGACAGCTTCGTTGTCCGCCATCAGCTTGGCAGCTCCCACGCCGGTGGGGCCGGACAGGACCATGACATTGGGCAGCACATAGCTGTCAGAGGAGGAGGCCCCAGAGCTAACAGAGCCGGACTGGGAGTCGGAGGCGCTTCCGGAGGCGGAGGAGGCGTCCTTCCCACCGCCGCATCCGGCCAGGGCGGACACCATCAGGGCGCCGCACAGGAGCAGAGACAGTTGCTTGTTCAGTTTCATTTGAATCTTCCTTTCCAATGTTGTGTTTCCGGGCTGTCCGGGGTCTTACAGCACGCCCTCCAGCCCCGCCGGGTCCAGAACGTACATGGACTTGCCCTCCCGGCGGATGAGCCGCGCGTCCTCCAGGGCCTGGAAGGCCCGGTACAGGGAGGCGCGGCTGATGCCCAGGCGCTTGGCCAGATCGGTGGCGGACAGGCGCAGCGGTCCGCCGGAGGGGACGGTCAGCAGGTATCGGGCCAGCTTCCCCTCCGCGCCGGTCTGGGCCACCGAGCGCAGCCGTCCGGACAGGAACCGGATGCGCCCGGTGAGATACTGGAGGTAGTTGCGGCGGAGGAGGGGCTCCTCCCCCAGCAGGCGGTCCAGGGTCTCCTGGGGGAGAAACAGGACCCGGCAGGGGGACTGGGCCGTGAGGACGGCGGCGAACTCCGGCGCGTCGTTGTAGAGGGCGGCCGCGCCGAAGAGTTCCCCGGCCCGCAGCAGGCTGACGGACAGGGAGCCGTTGGTCACCTGGACCTGCCCGGAGAGGATCACGCCCAGGCTCTGCCGGAACTGGCCGGGGCCGTAGAGCACCTCCCCGGCGGCGAAGGGCTCCACCGTGACGCCGGGCAGGGCGGGCAGGGAGCGGAGCAGAGCGTCCTCCACCCCCAGGAACAGGGGACAGCGGCTCAGAAGGGCGCGCTCCTGGTCAGAGAGATCCGGGGCCATGGGCGGGCCCTCCTTTCTGGAAAAGTGTCTTATTTGAGACAGATTGAATATACCACGGACAGGCGCAAAGGTCAACCCCAGAACATAGGATGGGGGGAGATCATACAGGGAGGGATGGAGATGACCGATCACTGTGGACCGGGGAGGCGGAAGACCCAGGCCGGCCGGCGTTCAGACCCGGAGGAGATGCTGGCCAAGGTGCAGGCCGCCGCGGAGGAGATGACCATGCGGCGCTATGTCCATATGCCGCCGGAGGGGCGGCCCTGCTGTCCCGAGGGCTGCCTGGCGGCGCTCCTGGGGGAGCTGAACCAGATCCAGGACCACCAGAACCAGATCCTGGCGGAGCTGCTGCGCGCCCTGGAGCGGATGGCCGACGCACTGGAGAGGCGGTAACCGCAGTCCAGGCGCAGAAAGATGAGACGGTCGAAAAGGCTTTTTCGACAAGCTGAAATCCCGTCTGCCACGGTATGGCAGGCGGGATTTTTTGCGGGATGGAGTTACGGCTGATCCGCGTCCAGACGGGTCTTGAAGTAGCTGTCGGCGCAGTAGATGGCGGCCACGGGGTTGTTGCCGGTGGCCCGGTCCTTGGCCACCAGGGTGGTGACCGGGGCCTGGGAATAGCGGTAGAACAGGGAGTCGTGGCCCACGCACAGCCCCAGGCAGATGTTGAACTGGGTCTCCGCCCGGTTGAGGAGCTCCGCCTGGGCGATGGGGTTGCACATCACCTCATAGGTCCCGGGGCGGACCCGGTACTCCGGGGGCACCCCCGCCCGGTCCTTGGGAATGGAGCCTGTCTTACAAATGACGGAGGCCACCTGGAAGCCGTTTTGGCGCAGGACCCGGTCCACCACCTCGGCCTCCCGGTGCAGGCCGGCGCAGAAGGCCAGCCCCAGCCGGGTATAGCCCATGCGCTTGGAAAACTCCACTACCTCCCGCAGGCGGGGCCAGCGGCAGTAGCCGATGGCCTCCGTGGCGGCGCTGGCGATGAAAAAATCGTGGTTCTCCGTCTTGAAATACTCCTCCAGAATGGAGTCAAAGAAGGCACGGTCCCGCATGGGGCAGTTTTTCGGCATCTTGTCCAGCTGTCCGGAGCGGCAGGCCTCTATGGTGCAGGACGCGCAGGTGAACATGGGATCTTCCTCCTTTACAGATGTAAACAGATCGGGGGAGGGCGTCACAGGCTGGACAGATAGGCCGCCGGGCCGCTCTCGTACAGGTCGCCGCCGTGGGCGTCCAGGATCACCGTCAGGGGCAGGTCCCGTACCGTCAGGCGGCGCACCGCCTCGCAGCCCAGGTCCTCCCAGCAGATGACCTCCAGCTCCTCCACGCTGGCGGCCATCAGGGCCCCTGCGCCTCCCAGGGCGGCCAGATAGACTGCGCCGCTGCGGACCACCGCCTCCTTCACCGCCTGGTTCCGGGCCCCCTTGCCGATCATAATGGCCTGCCCCAGGTCCAGCAGGCGGGGGGAGTAGGCGTCCATCCGGCCGCTGGTGGTGGGCCCGGCGGAGCCGATGATCTGTCCGGGGCGCTCCGGCGTGGGGCCCACATAGTAAACGGCGGAGCCCTCCACGGGGAAGGGGAGGGCCTCTCCCGCGTCCAGAAGCTCCATCATCCGCTTGTGTGCGGCGTCACGGGCGGTGTAGACCGTGCCGGAGAGGAGCACGGTGTCCCCGGCCCGCAGGGGGGCCAGATCCTCCTTGGCGACGGGGGTGGTCAGTTTGTATTGCATGGAAACAGCCTCCTAACTGGTTGGATGGATATACAGAGTCATAAGTGCCCCAATAGAAAGCGGTGGATCGTGTCCGCAAGCTCCCTGGGGCGGCAGCGATACAGATCGTGGGGAAGATCAAAGGTCCGCAGGGATGAGACCGGAAGGGCGGAGAGGTAATGCTGTCCGCATGCCCGCCAGACATCTCCGGCCAGAGGGGTGCCCTTTCCGTTGGAGAGCAGGAACAGGGTTGGGTGGGAGAGGGGCGGCCCCTCCTGTTCCACCTGCCGGACAGAGCGGTGCAGGTCCCTGGCCTCATTGACCCACACGACACTGATGAAGTTCCGGCGGGCGTCAGCCATCAGCCGCTTTCGCTCCATGGCGGGACAGCGGCCTAGAAGGGCGGGAGTGAGCAGTCGGAAGAGGAGGGCGCGTTTCCAGTTTGAGCGATTGAGAGCATCCAGCCGGCCCAGGATGGCATCCAGATCCATGTGCTGATAGACCTCTGGCACAGCAGGGTCCAGCCCCACCAGGGCGGAGACCTCCTCCGGATACTTGGACGCCCAGTGAAGGGCCTCCAGAAAGCCCATGCTGTGGGCGGCCAGCACGACAGGAACGGGCCGACCGCAGGCGGCCAGCGCCCTGCGGTATTCCTCCACCACTGTGTCGACATCTCTGGGGGCCTCCGTCAGGTCGCTGTGTCCATAGCCAAATTTGGAGGGGATGAGGACCGAGTACCACGGACTCAGGGCGTTCGCCAGCGAAGCGTACTCCAGGCTGGGGAACAGGATGTTGGAGCCGGACAGGATGAGAAGGGTGACCGGTCCGGAGCCTGTGCCTGATACCTGAAGCCTCCGGCCATCCACGGCGATCATTTTTTCGTCCACAGCAATACCTCCCGGGGTGTGCTCACAGTTCCGCCGCGGCCCGGCGGGTGACGTGGCAGCTGACGTTCACCGCCACGGGCAGTCCGGCCACATGGGTGGGGGCGGTCTCGATGGACAGGCCCAGGCAGGTGGTTTTCCCGCCGAAGCCCTGGGGCCCGACGCCCAGGGCGTTGATCTCGTCCAGCAGCTCCGTCTCCAAAGCGGCGTAGAAGGGGTCGGGATTTCTTTGATCGATGGGCCGGAGCAGGGCGTGTTTTGCCAGATAGGCTGCCTTGTCGAAGGAGCCGCCGATCCCGACGCCCAGCACTGTAGGGGGACAGGGGTTGGAGCCCGCCAGGCGCACCGTCTCCACCACGAAGCGCTTTACGCCCTCCACCCCGTCGGCGGGCTTGAGCATCCCCAGGCGGCTCATGTTCTCACTGCCGAAGCCCTTGGGGGCCACGGTGATTTTGCAAGCGTCCCCGGGGACCAGCCGGACGGTGATGGCGGCTGGGGTGTTGTCCCCGGTGTTCACCCGGCGGAGGGGGTCGCCCACGATGGATTTACGCAGATAACCCTCGCCATAGCCCTGGCGGACCCCCTCATGGATGGCCGCCTCGAACTCGCCCTCGATGTGGACCTCCTGGCCCAGCTCCACGAACACACAGGCCATGCCCGTGTCCTGGCAGACGGGCAGGTTTTTTTCCTCCGCCAGCCCCAGGTTGTCCCACAAAAGGCCCAGGGTCTCCCTGGCCAGGGGCCAGGGCTCGCTCTGCCGGGCGGCGTCCAGGGCGGCCACGATGTCCGCGGGCAGATGGGTGTTGGCCTGGATGCACAACTTGGCCACCGTCTCGGTGATGGCGGCGGCCCGGATGGTACGCATAGACACTCCCTCTTTCTCGTTGGGTTTGTTCCATTGTATCAAAAACCCGGCCGATTTTCCAGAGCGGCGCAGAAAAATCCCGGCGGGAGGGGGACCTCCCGCCGGGGCGGACGAAAAACGCGGATCTCAGCCCGCGGCGGAAACAGAAAAACATTGACCGGGAACCATGTGGCTCCCGGTCAATGTTTCGTTGCGTTCCTGTTTGAAAAACGAGTTTGCGGCGGGTCTTTCTCAGAGGTCATAGAATCGGACCCTGAACAAAAATCGAACATAATTCCAGCAGGCACAAGAGGATGGCGGAGATAAATAAAAACCGCTTTGCACCCAATGAGATCCGCTGAATGGCGATGACGCAGTACAGCGCGCATACAACAAGGAGAGGTGCAGGCGAAATGTTCCATGTCAGGCCGTACAGCAGGCTGAGCGCCCTTCCGCAGGAGGCGGCAAGCATCAGTGCGCCCCAGAAAAATGCAGATCCGTTCAGGACTCCGGCAGGAAGCTTCATGTGGAACACCTCTTTACATATTCCCGCGTTTCTTAAGGGGTGGGTTGAACGATCGGACCGCCTCAGGGGAGACGGCCCGATGGGGTTGTTTATAGATCATGGAGCGGTCTGCGATTGATGGATTTTCCAAATACTATAAAG
>SCPN01000709.1_pt1 | contig 41989 bp, 37 predicted proteins | sample 6106831 | NCBI WGS metagenome assembly SCPN01 (sample SAMN10720447, study PRJNA508395) | human gut metagenome | isolation source: Participant 1, 0 month | reverse complement strand
CATCCATGATGGTTGGCTTGTGTTAAGAGATGAAAATGCATTATTTGATAAGCGTTTTTTGTATATTATTTAAGTTCGAAAAACTACCTATAAAAAATTAAAGTCTATGGCCGTTGGTGGAGTGGTGAACAATTTGAATAGTGAAATGGTGCGAAATGTGATCGTGCCAGTTCCTGATAAAGAAGAGCAGTCTGAAAATAGCGGATTTGTTTGATAAAATTAAAAAGATTTTAGATGACAGAAAATGAATTGGAACAATTGGGATACATTCCTTGTCAAACTCGATTTAGGAGATGTTTTGGGGATATTATAACTGGTAAATACAATTATAAGATTAGAAAGTTAGGAGATGTGGCATTTATAGGTTCAAGTCATAGAGTATTCACAACGGAATTTGTAGAAAGTGGTATTCCATTTTATAGAGGTACGGAGATAGGTGAACTAGCAAATGGTATTGAACCGAGTGAACCATATTATATTTCGGAAGAACATTATAACAAACTTACAAAGAATAATACTAAACCAAGGATTGGTGACTTACTAATGCCTTCTATCTGTAATAAAGGTCAAATTTGGATGGTTGATACTGATAGACCATTTTATTATAAAGATGGTCGTGTTTTATGCATATCTCCTAATAGAGATATATTTAATTCAAAATATTTGGAGTATTTTATGCGAATAAAGACATTAGTGGAATATCCGAAACTCGGATCAGGGTCTACATTTGCTGAATTTAAGATTTTTTTACTGAAAGATATGGATGTTTTAGTACCACCAAGAAATGTTCAAAACCAATTCGCAGACTTTGTTGCATCCGTCGACAAATCAAAATCTAAGATTCAAAAATCCTTGGAAGAGACGCAGTTATTATTTGACAGTCTGATGCAGAAGTATTTTGGATGAAAAGGGTGATGAAATGGCAAAAATGACAGTATATCACGGTGGATATATGGCAGTGGAACATCCAGAAATTCGAAAGGGACGCAATACAAAGGATTTTGGGACGGGTTTTTACTGCACAATTATCAAAGAACAGGCTCAGAGATGGGCAAAACGTTATGATACCAAAATAGTTTCTATTTATGATGTGCGTTTAGATTCTTCGTTAAAAATCAAAGATTTCCGGGAAATGACAGATGAATGGCTGGATTTTATCATTGACTGTCGGGCAGGAAAACAATATAACGCGATAATATTGGAGCTACGTGGCAGATGATCAGATTTACAACTATATTTCTGATTATATGGATGGCTCGATTACGAGAGAGCAGTTCTGGGTGCTGGCAAAGTTTAAATATCCGACACATCAGATAAATTTTTGCTCAAACGAAGCACTGAAATGTCTGGAATACAGGGGATTTGAGGTGGTTAAGTGATGGAAAATGGAAGAGAATCCAGAAAGGATAACGATTTATTTTTTACCTGTGCGTTGATTGATTATATTGCAAGAAAAACGAAAAATACCAGGGCAGATGTCGTTAATGCATTAGGAAAAAAGCGTCTGGATAAGATTTACGATCTGGCGGATATTTACCATAGTGATAACATTGATCGGGTAAGCGAAGATTTTATCAAAGAAGCCCAGATTAAACAGGGAAATTTTGATAATGTCGGAGAATGTCAGTATGCAATTCCTACACACTGGGACATCGGAAAAGTCTATAAACGCCTTATTAAGCAGGTTTCAAAAAAAGAGAAAATAGAAGTAATTGACGCATTGATTAGAGTTTATAATTCTTTTCTGAGCGAGAAAATAGATAATTATAACAGTAGTGTTTATTATGAAAATCCATCATATCTTTTCGAATGTTACGAGGAAAATAAGATTCTTTAGGAAAAATCTGTTATACTTTCTGCAAAAACAGGAGTGCAGAAAAATGGAAAATCAGATTTATAATATTTTAAATGATATGGCGGAATTTTTAAATGTAATGCAGATGAAAAAGCTTCAGAAAGTACTGATTTATCACTTGAATGAGGCGAAACAGGTACAGGAAGAGATTTCAAATGAGAAATATCTGGAAATGTTTTTGACGGCAAAACAGATTGAGGGGTGTTCAGACAGGACAATTCAATATTATCGTGTAACGATTGAGCATATGTTGAAAAGAATTACGATACCACTGCGTCAGATTGCAACGGAGGATATTCGCCAATATTTGATTGATTATCAGAAAATCAACAACTGTGGAAAGGTGACAATAGACAATATTCGTCGCAATTTATCCAGTTTCTTTTCCTGGCTGGAGGAAGAGGACCATATTTTAAAAAGTCCGGTGAAACGTATCCACAAAATCAAGACGAAAACGGTAGTAAAAGAAGTCATTTCCGATGAGAGCATTGAGATTTTGCGTGATAATTGCAAGGAAAAGCGTGATCTTGCTATTATAGATCTACTTTTTTCAACCGGAATGAGAGTCGGTGAACTGGTAAATCTGGATATTGCAGATATTGATTTCAATGAAAGAGAATGTATTGTATACGGAAAAGGTGATAAAGAACGCAGGGTTTATTTTGATGCAAGAGCAAAACTTCATTTACAGAATTATTTAAAATGCCGGACTGACGATAATCCGGCACTATTTGTGACGCTCAATGATCCACATAAACGCCTGAAAATCAGTGGAGTGGAAATACGATTGAGACAATTAGGGCGAGAATTAAAATTAGAGAGAATCCATCCGCATAAATTCCGTCGAACTATGGCAACACGAGCTATAGATAAAGGGATGCCGATTGAACAAGTACAGAAATTGCTGGGACATCAGCAAATCGACACCACGATGCAGTATGCAATGGTTAATCAAAGCAATGTAAAAACATCCCATAGACGCTTCATAGCCTGAGCAAATTTTACGCTGTTCATATTTGCAGATGTGCAGAGCAAGGTAAATGTAGGTTTGTGAGGGAAAAATGATATTTGATGATGTATTGGAAATAAAAAATGGTCGAAATCAGAAAAATGTTGAAAATCCAAATGGTAAATATCCTATCTATGGAAGCGGAGGAATTATGGGGTATGCAGATGATTATATTTGCGAAGCGGACACGGTGATTATTGGAAGAAAAGGAAGTATAAATAATCCTATTTATGTAGAAGAACCATTTTGGAATGTTGATACTGCTTTTGGATTATCAGCAAAACGCGAAATACTGATGCCTAGGTATCTTTATTATTTTTGCCAGTATTTTGACTTTGAAAGATTAAATAAAGCTGTAACTATACCAAGTTTGACGAAATCAGATCTTTTAAAAATTGAACTTGAACTTCCAACAATAGAAACTCAGAAAAAGATAGTTGATAGACTTATAAAAGTAGAACAGATTATTCAATTGAAAAAGAGGAAATTGCAAAAACTGGACACCCTTGTCAAATCCCGATTTGCAGAGATGTTTGGTGATCCTGTGGCAAATGATAAAGAGTGGACAACTTTGCCATTAGAAGAGGCGTGCAAAACTATAGTTGATTGTCAACATTCTACACCTTCTTATACAACAGAAAATACAGGATTTATGTGTATTAGAACTTCTATTGTTAAGAAGAATAAAATTCTATGGGATGATATTGAGTATATTCCAGAAGACGAATTTATAAAAAGAATTCAGAGAAAAAAGCCTGAAATCGGAGATGTAGTATATACACGTGAAGGGGCAATTTGTAAGTATAGCAGCTTACTACAGATAGAGAGTGCAATAGCTTTAGGTCAAAGGTCTATGCTGCAGTTTCACCAGATGCTAATAAGTGTTTATCTGAATTCTGCGGCTAAAATGAATTGTGATTCATTTTTAGATAATGCTTTAAAGGGAAGGCTTGCTGGTCGGTTCCCTCACACATATTGCTATCGTTGTGGCTATTTAAATCTTTTAAAATGATAATGCCACCAATCGAACTTCAAAACCAGTTCGCCGATTTCGTCCAGCAAGTCGACAAATCAAAATAATACAAAGTTTGCTCATATGTTCATACGATAAAAAATGCAATATAATATGTAAATATATAAAAATTCACACAATAAAAGTAACGTTTTGCAAAATAAAGCAACAAATAGCTTGAAAGAAAAGAGAAGGATTGATATAATGCACATGGGTATTAATACCCAAGGTGCTACTTCACAATTGACGTGAATGGCGGTTTGCTTTTTACGGAGAGTTTATAGCTTCGATTACATAGATTACTTAATCAGAAAATATGTATGGAGGAACTCGCTTATGCTAACAATCGGTGACTTGATTGCAGTAATTAGTCTCTGCTTAACCAGTTTTGGTCTTGGCTATACGATTGGTGCGAATAGCAATAAGACCGAAAAAAAATAACCGCCCCAGTCTGCAAACTAAGCGGTTATTTTTAACCTAATAAACATCAGGCGAACCGTCATGGTAGCACCTTTTTGTATTTAAATATGAACTGTCTGTATCATAGCACAAAACGACTTTTGTGTCAAATTATCAGCAGAATCTTAAGCGGCTATTATAAGCGATTCATCAGATCTTTCTGATTACAACAGAGGTCCCGTTTGCAATGACTCCAATCACATTATTGGAAAACATGTTGTAATCAATATCAATGCCAATGACTGCATTTCCACCCAATGCAGCTGATTTTTTGATCAGTTTATCCATGGCAGCGTGCCTTGCTGTCTCGAGCTTTTCCTCGAATATCCCGGATTGCACGCCAAAGAAATCAGCAAATGAAGAAGTAAATTCTGAAAGAAATCCGGTGCCAAGAACTACTTCGCCGGCGACAATCCCCAGGTAAGATACGATTTCATAACCTTCAAACTGAAATCCGGTTGTTACCATGTGGTGTTTTTCGCGATAATCCAGATCTTTTTTTTCGTTTTCCGCCCGTTGTATTTCTTCCTTTTTTGCACGACTGTACCATAATTTTTCATCATAATCCGGATTGCCATATCGATAACCTGCACGCATCGCTTCGATAATCTGAGGCAATTCTGTTGGAACGATCTGGCTTAACTCTTCATCTGATAACAGTTGAACCATTTCATTTCCACAATAATCGCAGTTTTCTGCAAGATGATTGCTTTCTCTGCAATTTCCGCAGTGTTTGCAGCATAAAATCATAAGCGTTCCTCCTAGCGTATGTATTTTCAAAGCGGTAAGCTCTTAAGTTAATATCATTGTAATAGGAAGCTGCCATTTGTACAATGTTTTTCTTTTGTGAACAGGAACCGAACCTGTTATTCTCTGGTGAAATATGTGTTTTCAAGCAGAATTTACCGGATTTGCAGGATTCCTCTCATAACTTTGCAGGATTCCCCTTATAACTTTCTTGTGAGAAAAACCACTTCGTGTTAAAATATCAGAAGACATTTCACGAAAATACAACAAGAGGGGGTGGCGGCGTGACGAACTTTGATTTCCTGAAGGATATTCCGCAGTTTGCAGCGTTTGCGGATGTTGCGGTGGCAGCGGAAAAGATCCTGATGATCGACCCGGAGGCGAGCGTGATGAACTGCCGGCGGGCGATGGAATTTGCCGTCAAATGGATGTATTCGGTTGACGATATGCTGGTGATGCCATATCAGGACAAGCTGGTCAGCCTGCTGAATACGGAAGAGTTTAAAGGAATTGTGGATGCAGACATTTTGCGGAGAATGGATTTTATTCGCAGGGTGGCAAATCAGGTGGCACATACGGGAAGAAAGCTGACGCTGGATCAGGCGAAGCTGTGCCTTGAGAATCTTTATATATTTCTGGATTTTGTAGCTTATTGTTATGCGGATGATTATCAGGAGGGGCAGTTTGATGCAGGTCTTCTGGAGCAGAATCAGGAGATTCTGGCAGCGGAGACAGCCTTTCCGGATATTGATCTGGAGGCTTTGATCGCAGAAAATAAAGCATTGAAGGCAGAACTGACTTCCAGGCGTGAGGAGCAGAAGCAGACGTATGTTCCGAAGCCGCTGGAGCTGTCGGAGTATGCAACCCGCAAACAATATATCGATACGATGCTGATTGATGCCGGATGGATGGAAGGAAAGAACTGGCTGAATGAAGTCGAAGTCTATGGCATGCCCAATAAATCAGGCAGCGGTTTTGCGGATTATGTGCTTTATGACGATGCACACCGGCCGCTGGCGGTGATCGAGGCGAAAAAGACCTGTGCAGATGTGGCGAGCGGACGGCAGCAGGCAGAGTTATATGCGGATTCTCTGGAGCGGCAGTATGGACGCAGACCGGTCATTTTCCTTACGAACGGATTTGAGACGAGGATTGTGGACGGACAGTATCCGGAGCGGCAGGTTTCCTGCATTTATTCCAGAAGAGATCTCGAAAAATGGTTTAATTTAAAAACCATGCGGGGCGATCTTGGCAGTGTCCGGATTGATAAAAAAATCGCCGGAAGGTATTATCAGGAAGAAGCGATCAAGGCAGTATGCGAGAGCTTTGATAAAAAGAACAGAAGAAAAGCACTGCTTGTCATGGCGACCGGATCGGGAAAGACAAGGACGGTGATCGCACTTTGTGATGTGCTTCTGCAAAACGGCTGGGTGAAAAATATTTTGTTTCTTGCAGACCGCACTTCCCTTGTCACACAGGCAAAACGAAGCTTTGTCAATATGTTGCCGGATCTTTCGGTGGCAAATCTGTGTGAGGAGAAAAGCAATCTGCATGCACACTGTATTTTTTCAACTTATCAGACGATGATCAACTGCATTGATGCCACACGGGACGAAGACGGAAAATTATTTACGAGCGGCCATTTTGACCTTGTGATCTGTGACGAGGCACATCGTTCGATCTACAATAAATACAAAGACATTTTCACATATTTTGATGCACCGCTTGTTGGTCTTACTGCGACGCCGAAAGATGAGATCGATAAAAATACCTACAGCATTTTTGAGCTGGAGAAGGGCGTGCCGACTTACGGTTATGAGCTGGCACAGGCGGTAAAAGACGGTTATCTGGTGGATTTCCTTTCGGTGGAAACAAAGCTGAAATTTCTGGAAGAGGGCATTGCGTACGATGAGCTTTCGGACGAAGATAAAGAAGCATACGAGAACACCTTTGTGGATGAAAACGGACAGGTTGTGGAGCGGATCCAGTCCTCAGCACTGAATACCTGGATTTTCAATGACGATACGATCAGACAGGTGCTGGACATTCTGATGACACATGGAATCTATACAGACTACGGAGAAAAGCTCGGCAAGACGATTATTTTTGCGAAAAGTCATGCTCATGCGGAAAAAATATTTGAGGTGTTCAATAAAGAATATTCACATCTGCCGGGTTATGCAAAAGTGATCGACAATCGTATCAGCCATTCCCAGAGCCTGATCGATCAGTTTTCGGAGCCGGATAAACTGCCGCAGATCGCCATTTCCGTTGATATGCTGGATACGGGAATCGATGTGCCGGAAATTTTAAATCTGGTCTTTTTTAAAAAGGTAATGAGCAAGGCAAAATTCTGGCAGATGATCGGGCGTGGAACGAGGCTCTGTCCGGGGCTTTTAGATGGTGAGGATAAGCAGAAATTTTATATTTTTGATTTCTGTGGGAATTTCGAGTTTTTCCGGATGCAGAAGGGAAAAGAGACAGCAGTCCGGCTGCCTTTGCAGAGTGCGATTTTTAACCTGAAATTTCAGATTTCGTATAAATTGCAGGATTTACAATATCAGACAGAAAGACTGATCGCCTATCGCAAAAACCTGGTTGAGAGTATGCAGGGAAAAGTACAGGAACTGAGTCGGGATAATTTTGCGGTGCGTCAGCATTTGAAATATGTGGAATATTATTCCAATCCGGAGAATTATCAGAATATCCGTTACGAGGATACGCTGACCGTTCAGGAGGAGGTTGCACCGCTGATCATGCCGGATCAGGAAGAGGCGTCCGCCGTTCGTTTTGACGCACTGCTCTATGGGATTGAGCTTGCTTATCTGATGGGAAATAAATATGGAAAAGCGAGAAAGGATCTTCTGAAAAAGGTGCGTGCGGTGGCAGGTGTTGCCAATATTCCGCAGATCAAAGCACAGGAAAAACTGCTGAATCAGATTCTGCACACGGATTATCTGGAGACGGCCGGTGTGGATGAATTTGAACATATCCGTGAAAATCTGCGAGAACTGATCAAATATATCAAAGAAAAAGAAGGAAAGCGGTACGATACCGATTTTGCGGATGAACTTCTGGCGATGGAATGGAAAGAGTCGGAGCTGGAAAATGATGACCTGAAAAATTATAAAGCGAAAGTGGAATACTATATCCGTAGGCATCAGGATAATGAGGCGATCGCCAGGCTGAAGAATAATCAGCCGCTGACAGCGGCGGATGTACAGCTTCTGGAAGAGATCCTCTGGGGTGAACTGGGGACAAAAGAAGAGTATGAGATGGAGTACGGGCAGAAGCCGCTCGGAGAATTTGTCCGTGAAATTGTCGGCTTGATATGAACGCTGCAAAAGAAGCATTTTCAGCATATTTGGATGAAAACAGTCTGGACAGCAGGCAGATTTATTTTGTGAATCAGATCGTGGAATACATTGTGCAAAATGGCATGATGAAAGATCTGTCGGTGCTTCAGGAGGCACCATTTACGGATCAGGGAAGTGTCGTGGACATTTTTACGGATCTGAATGTATGGATGGGAATCCGGAAAGTGATCGACCAGATCAATGCAAATGCCGCAGCAGCTTAGGAGATAAATAAACTATGAATTTTTTTGATTACATAAAGAACGAGTCGTTTTTTAAACCGCTTACGTTCAAGTACCGCAGGATTTATTATGACTGTATCCGGATTTTGATCGACCGTTCGAAGGAACTTCCGGTTCTCTACGAGTCGGATGCAAAGGACAGTATCACGCTGTATCTGAAAAACGAAGAGATTCAGCGACTGATCGAAGAAGCGGAGGATGAGAATGAGGCGGTGCAGCTTCAGGCGGCTGAGATTTTGGCCATTTTCCGTGAATGTGGATGGATCAAGCCACGGCAGATCGGACGCAGCGGAGAATATGTTGTAAATCTTTCGACAGACTGTCGACGAATGATGGATTTTCTGGACAAACTGACTGAAAAGAAAACAGAAGGTACGATGTCAAACCGTATTCTTTCAATGTATGAGATCATGAAATCCGCATCGGAAGAAGGCTCGGTGCGAAAAGAACGACCGTATTCAAACATTCTGGTGCCGATGATGGAAAATGAAACCGAGCTTCGCAATGAGCTGGCTGATTTAAAAGACAGTATATCGGATATCATGAAAACAGTCATCGAATTTCAGGACATGAACAGTTTCGGGCAGTTCATTATGAAAAATGAAATGTTGGACCGGTTCTTCAGTGAATATTTCTTCGTAAAAAACAACGGACTGATCCCGACCCAGCTTTCTTTCATCCGTGACCGGATCGAGAATCTGCGTTATGGGGATATGTATGAGAAAATGGTCGAAGAATGTGGAAAACGTCTGCGTTGCCCGAAAGAGCAGGCAATTTCCCGTGTGGACCGTTACATGGCGGAACTCCAGTATTTCCTGAGTGTGGAATACGAAGAAAATATGGAACTGATTGATACTCGCATCAACAGTTATTATAATCTGGCAAATACGAGGATCATGCAGATGGCGAGCAGCCGTGTCAGACTGGAGAATCTTCTCGGCGATTTCCTGGATCGTGTTTCCAGGATTTCAAAAGAAGAGCAGGATGCGGCGATGGAAAAAGTGGAGAAATGCACTCGTGTCATCAACCAGAAATACGTTGGTTACAAATCGTTCGAGCAGAACCGGCGTATCCGCAACGAAGGTCAGAATATCGCATTAAACACCAATGCGATGTCGGAAGAAGAGATGCAGAAACGGACGGAGAATCTGTTCCGCAGTGCACCGAACCGCTATGCTCCGGCCCGTGTCGGAGCATATCTGGATGAGGCACTTGGATCGGATGTGAGCATGGAGCTGAAAGAAAAGGGTGTGCAGACAAAAGAAGAGGCACTGATGATCGCAGCGGCGATGCTTTATGCGAAAAATGCAGAATTTCCATACGAAGTCCGTATCAAGGACGAAAAAGTGAGCACGAAAATTGCCGATATCAGCAATGTGGTGATCTCGAGAAAATAAAGATGTCAGAATTGTGGATCACAGGGTACGAAAATATTTACAGGGCATCTTTTTGAACGCAGAGAAGCGGATTGAGAATGTCCGTTTTACAAATACAATGAGGTAAATTTATATGCAGGATTTAAGTTTTGTGAGCAATATGAGCGACGAGGATGCGTATCTGTTCAAACGCTGTGTGCGGCGGCTTCTGGATACGACATTTCTTGTAAAAGACAAAGAAGAAAAGCTCTATCAGTTTGTGGCTTCCGAATCTAACCGCTACGACATGAACCAGTATCTGGCAGTGATCGGCTACAAAGTGGTTGTGGAAGAACAGATGGGTGTGGCGATGCTGCAGCCAAATGATGATGATAAAGAAACAGTCGGACTGAAACGCCTCAATCTCTATCATTTTGACCAGAGACATATGAAACTGCTGCTGGTGCTGTGGCTTTTGTTTCTGGAGCGGATGGGATATGAAGAGGCTGTCTATGTGACGGTCGGTGAGATTATCGACAAATGCAGGCTTTATGATATTGAGCTGACGCCGGTCGAGTTTAAAAAGGCATATGCGACCTTCCGCAGATTCTGCCTGATCGATTACAGTGACGATATCACAAAAGAGGACGGGGCTGTGCGTCTCTATCCTTCTTTGCAGTTCTGTCTGGATATCGGACAGTTGAAACAGGTGATGGCAGAATTTGTGGAACAGGAAGATTTCGAGGCAGCGGACATGGCAGACCTGGAAGAGGCAGAAAGTGAGGAGAGCGATGAGTAAAATAGTTTTACGCAATGTACAGCTGATCAACTGGTATGGATTTACCAACACGGTCGTTCCGGTTGCAGAAAATCTCACCCTGATCTCCGGAGAAAATGAGTGCGGAAAATCGACGATCCTCGATGCCATCAAATATGCCTACACCGGTGATACGCAGTTTAATAAGGCGACAAGCGGATATAATACAGGCGTGGGCAAGCGAAATCTGATCTCGTATACACGCTGTCTGGTCGATGCGAGTGCCGGCGTGTATGCAAGACCGGCGGAGAAGATCCCAGTTGTGTATACCCACATCGCACTGGAATATTATGACCAGATCAACGAAAAATCCTTTGTGCTCGGCGTGATCATCGAGACAGCCGTGACGGATATCCGCGGCACGTACTGGTATGCGATGGAAGACAAACATCTGTCGGATATTTCCTATGTCTATGAAGACGGTTCTGCCTTAAAGCCGTACGATGCGTCCGGATTTCAGAAACGTTACAATGTCAAACTCCGCAAGAAACAGGATGGAGTGGCATTGTTTATGCAGATGGTCGGACTGAAGCTTCCGTATCAGGAAGTGTTTCGTTATCAGAGAAAACTTCGAAATATCATGGCATACAATCCGGCGGCAAAGATCCAGGAATTTATCCGGGAATCGGTTCTGGAAGAACACGATGTCAATTTTGAAAAATTAAAAGATGCCAAGAAAAATATTGAGCAGATCAACAGCCGTTTGGAGCTGATCGAAGAAGAGATCGGTGATCTGGATGCGATCCTGAAGGATTATGCAGAATACGATGAGCGTGTCATGCAGCTGAAAGTGGATGATATTAAATTAAAATATCGAAATATGCTTTCCTGGAAAGAAAAACGCTGCATGGCAGAAGAAATGATCCGCAAAAACAGCATTGAAGTAGAAGCACAGATCAAAACAATCAAAGAACTGAGCACGGAGATCGATGCACTTGACCGTTATTATATGGAAGCAAAAGCCGCACTGCGGGAACTGAATGTTTCTAAAGCGATCGACAATTCCAGACAGCAGATCACTGCTTTCGAGAAACAGCTGGAGAAGCGGAAGAGTGAAAGGGAAGAGTTGGAGCAGTTCCGGAAACGTCTGCTGCATGTGGCAGAAGAACTGAACAAAATGGAATGCGAGGTTTCTCATTTTGAAACGCTTGGCAAACTGACGGCAGTCGATCTTTCCAATTCGGAGAAACAGGAAGCCATCGATGCACTGAGAGAAATCCGTAAAAAACGTGACAGTATTGTGCGAAGTAGAGCTTATCTGGACCGCGAGCTCAAAGAGGTGCAGCTGGAACGCAGCGAGCAGAGCAAGATCGTTGAAAACTGTGACCGCAACAAAGCGGATTATTCGCATGTGCAGGAACAGACGCAGCTGATCCGGGAGATCAACAAAGAACTGAAAAAACAGGGCATCGATGAAGAAGCCCGCATGGCGTGTGAATATGTATCGGAACTGAAAGACGAAGCATGGCGTGATGCGATCGAAGCTTTTCTTGGTGTGCACCGCTATGCGATCCTGGTCTCGCCGCAGGCCTTTGATGTTGCCAATCAGGTTATGGACCGCTCCGGACATCGTTATGTGGAGCTGGTCAATACAAAGCGTCTGGCTGAACGCAAGATCAAATGTGAGGAAGATTCGGTCTATCATTATCTTCAGATTCAGAATGAGACAGCAGCAAAGTATTTCCAGTTCTGGCTGGGTGCGATCCATGCAGTTGAGCTGGACGAGGTTACAAAATACGATAATGCCATGTCAAAAGAAGGAAAACTCGGCAGAAATATGGCAGTTACTTACATCAACACGAAAAAGATCAAGAGCTACTGCCTTGGCGGGGCGGCGATCGAGCTGAACCGCAAAAGAGCTGCGAAAAAACTGGATCAGCTGGAAAAACGGGAAAAAGAGATTTTGAGCAGCAGACATACGATGCAGAATCAGGATGTCTTTCTGCAGAGCAGTCTGGATTATTTCAAAGATTACAATCTGGAAGCCAACAGAGAATGTGAGCATTTAAATGCAGAGCTGGAAGCAGAAAAGGTGCGTTATCGTGAACTTCTGGAAGCCCAGAAAAACAATGCAGAATTTATGGCACTTTCGCAGCGTGTGACTGATCTGGAAAAACAGCTTCGCAATAAAACACGTGAGAAAGATGAAGAGAGCAAAAAGCGTTACCGACTGGAAGCGGAAATCGAGCAGAAAAAGAAAGACAGCGTGATGTATCAGGCGAAAGAAGCGGAAGAGCAGAAACATCTGGAAGAAGAACAAAAGCTCAACCGTTCCGCAGCAGAGCAGGCGATCACAGAATACGACCGCTATCTTGCCGGAGAAGATAAAAAAGGCGGCATCATGCAGCTTTCTGAGAAAGAGCAGATGGAAAAACGCGTCAGCAGTTTTGCGGCAAATATAAACGGACAGCAGCAGGCCTACAACAACCGCAAGCAGGAAGAAGAACGTCTGCCGATCGGTCTTGAGTACGAAAAAAGCTATCACCAGAGACGCGGAAAAATCTGGATCGATGACCTTCAGAATCTGCAGCAGAAATTAAAAGAGCAGACCATGCGTTATGAAAGCATTTTCAAAAGAGAATTTGTTCTGAATATTTACGAGACGGCAAGGGCTGCAAGAAAAGACATCGCACAGATCAACAAAGAACTTCGCAAGCTGAAATTCGCGACATGCTATCAGTTTGATGTGAAATTTTTGAATGACAATTCTGACTATGCCAAAATTCTGCGTTATGCAGAGTATCTTCAGCAGACCGGAAATCTGGCGGACGGTCAGATCGCCCTTACAAAGCTGATGGGTTATGAGGATGACGAAGTAGAGAGACGGGAGCGGGAGATCAAAGATATTATTAACCGCATCATTGAAAAAAATGATCTGGCGGAGATCCAGAAATTTGCAGATTACCGCAATTATATGAGCTATGAGATCATCATCAACAACGAAGAAGTAAAAGACGGAAAATTATCCAAACAGGTAGGATACAATTCCGGTGCCGGAACGCAGATCCCATATACGCTGATTTTGTCGGCGGCACTCTCCATGCTCTACAATGTGCGAGTCAATTCCGTAAGACTGATCTTTATTGATGAGCCGTTCGAAAAAATGAGTGACCACAATATCAAACTGATGCTTGATTTCTTCAAAAACCAGGACTTTCAGGTTATCTTCTGTGCACCGCCAAATAAACTGGAATCGATCGGAAGTGAATGCGGTGTGATCATCCCGGTTCTAAAAAATGCAAACGACGATATGTTGATCGGAAAGGTGAAATTTCATGACACAGTTAATGGAGCAAATTAAAGAAAAAGATGCACAGGCATTTACCCACAGCGGAAAGTTTCATGCGGACGATGTATTTTCGTCTGCACTTCTGCTGTCTGTCAATCCGGAGATCACGATCCACCGCGGCAGTCAGGTGCCGGAGGATTTTAAAGGGATTGTTTTTGACATCGGAAGAGGGAAATACGACCATCATCAGAGGGATAGCAGAATCCGTGAAAATGGTGTGCCGTATGCAGCTTTCGGACTTCTATGGGAAGAGTTGGGTGCTGAGATTTTAGGAGAAGAACTGGCAGAAAAATTTGACGAGGCTTTTGTGCAGCCACTGGACAACAATGACAACACCGGCGAAAAAAATGAACTTGCCACCCTGATCGGCAATTTCAATCCGCCATGGGATGCACAGGGCGGAAACGATGCGGCGTTCTTTCAGGCGGTCGGTGTGGCCGGCATGATCCTCGATAACAAACTGGAGCGTTATCGGGGCAATGAGCGTGCCGACAAACGTGTAGAAGAAATTTTAAAACAGCATCAGGAAGAGATCGCTTCCGGCAAAAAGCCGGCGGATGAAAAGCAGATTCTGGTGTTGCCGGATTATGTTCCGTGCCAGAAATATCTTTCCGAGACAGACATTGCATTCGTGATCTTTCCATCCAATCGCGGCGGCTACTGTATTCAGCCTCAGAAGCGAGAATACTCCCTGAATTATAAATGCAGTTTCCCGGAAAGCTGGCTTGGTCTTGAAAAAGAAGAATTAAAAGAAGAGAGCGGTCTTTCCGGTGCAGAATTCTGTCATAAGGGCGGATTTCTTATGACGACAAGTACGCTAGAAGATGCCATAAAGGCATGCAAGATCAGTCAGCAGCAGTTCCATGAGCAGGTTGTGATCGTAAATCTTGGCACAGATGAGGCAGCCAATGCATTGCTTTTCAAACTTCCGCAGTTTTCCGGTGCCAGAATCGTGCACATGGAGCTGCCGGATCTTCCGCCGATGGAGTGGGACGGCATTTACGGTGAATCCACACTTGAAAAGCAGGAATGGAAAGCACAGATCAAAGATCAGGTGAAAAAGATTCTGAAATCCAAACCGGAAGCAGTCTATGTGCAGGGAGATCTTTTTGCGGTGTATCCGCTGATCCATGCACTTCGTAAACGCCATATGCCGGTGCTTGTGATGACAGAGATGGAAGGGGAACAGAAAATTGTGCGGATTCCGTCCGGATCATAGTGTGATTTCAGATTTTTGACCCTGGAATCTCAAAAAGTGCACAAAAAAATAGTGGGAAAAACAGGAAAAAAGTAGAAAAATGCATTATATTCTTGCAATTTAGTCGGATTTTAGGTACAATATAGTTCTATGATGATACGGAATTGCAGAAGCTGTGGAAAAGCGGAGCAATTCATAAGGATTATTTTAGGTAAATAATGATCCGGAGATGGAAGAGGGCGGATATACGAAGGTTTTCGGATTGTTAAAAGAAAAAAGTATGAAAGGAAAAGGAAATGAATAAGAAAGACGAATTCAAACCGTACATTCCGGCAGACAGAGTCATGCCGGAGCTTACTGTGACTTCCATTATTATGGGTGTTTTGCTCGCAGTAATTTTCGGAGCAGCCAATGCATATCTTGGACTCCGAGTTGGTATGACTGTTTCTGCTTCTATTCCGGCAGCAGTTATATCTATGGGTGTTATTCGCATTATCATGCGTAAGAATTCCATCCTTGAAAGTAACATGGTACAGACCATCGGTTCAGCCGGTGAGTCACTTGCAGCAGGAGCGATCTTTACGATGCCGGCACTGTTCCTCTGGGCAGAAGAGGGTCTTTGCTCTATGCCGAGCCTTGTCGAGATCACACTGATCGCACTTTGCGGTGGTGTTTTAGGTGTACTTTTCATGGTACCGCTTCGTAATGCCCTGATCGTGAAAGAGCACCTGACACTGCTTTACCCGGAAGGAACTGCATGTGCAGACGTACTTCTGGCCGGCGAAGAAGGCGGAGCAAACGCTTCTACGGTATTCTCCGGTATGGGACTTGCAGCAGTATTTAAATTTATCGTTGATGGTCTGAAGGTGATCCCGGCAGACGTATCAGCAGCTTTTAAATCTTTCAAAGGTGAGATCGGTATGGAAGTATACCCGGCACTGCTTGGTGTTGGTTATATTGTAGGACCAAAGATCGCATCTTACATGTTTGTTGGTTCTGTATTCGGATGGCTGGTTATCATCCCGCTGATCTGTCTGTTCGGACCTGATACCTGGCTGTATCCGGCAGAAGCAGGCACAACAATCGCTCAGCTTTATGCAGGCGGCGGTGCATCAGCTATCTGGAGTACTTACGTAAAATACATCGGTGCAGGTGCCATCGCAACAGGCGGTATCATCTCTCTGATCAAATCTCTGCCTCTGATCGTAAAAATTCAGCGACTCTATGAAGAGCGTAAAGGCGGAAAAATACAAGTACTGCACGTACTGCACAGGATCTGCCGATGCAGTTTATCCTGATCGGAATCGTTGCCATGGTTGTTATCATCTGGGCAGTACCGGCTATCCCGGTAACTCTGCTTGGAGCAGCACTGATCGTAATCTTCGGATTCTTCGCAACGGTATCCTCCCGTATGGTAGGTCTGGTAGGAAGTTCCAATAACCCGGTATCCGGTATGGCAATCGCTACTCTGCTGATCGCAACTATGGCGATCAAAGGAAGCGGCAAAACAGGTATCGACGGTATGACAGCAGCAATCGCAATCGGTTCTGTTATCTGTATTATCGCAGCAATCGCAGGCGATACTTCACAGGATCTGAAGACCGGTTATCTGCTTGGTACACCGAAAAACAGCAGATTGGTGAGCTGATCGGTGTTCTTGCATCCGGTCTGGCTATCGGCGGTGTTCTCTACCTGCTGAATGCAGCATGGGGTTACGGCGGAGCAGTACCGGCCTCAGGCAACTCTGATGAAGATGATCGTAGAAGGTATCATGGGCGGAAACCTGCCATGGAACCTGGTATTTGTCGGCGTATTCCTGGCACTGGGTCTTGAGATCCTGCGTATCCCGGTAATGCCGTTCGCAATCGGTCTGTATCTGCCGATTTACCTGAATGCAACCATCATGATCGGTGGTGTTGTACGTATGGTAATGGATGCACGTAAGAATGTCGATGAAAAGACAAAAGAACAGCAGTCCACAGACGGAACACTGTACTGTGCAGGTATGATCGCCGGAGAAGGTCTGGTAGGTATCCTGCTGGCAATTTTCGCAGTATTTGGTATCAACACAAGCATCGGAGAGAGTGTAAACTTTGGCAACATCGGTGGTGTCATTCTTATGGTGCTGATGATTGCATCCCTGCTTTACTTCTCTCTTAAGAAAAAGAAAAAAGCATGAAAAAAAAGAAACAGGAACAACAGATAAATTATCTGGATCTGATTCCGGTAAAAGCCGAAGGCCTGAAGTGGCACAAAGACTTCAGGGATCGCGTGATACTGGAAGTAAAAAATGAAGGTTTTTTTAACGGGATCGCACAGAAAGTATTTAACCGCCCGGAAGTCACAAAGATACATCTGGATGTACATGGAAGTTATCTTTGGCCTTTTATCGATGGAGAGAGAACCGTCATGGATCTGGCTGCTCTGGAAAAAGAGCGGTTTGGTGAAGCGGCAGAACCCCTTTATCCACGAATCGTAAAGTATTTTCAGATTCTTGAGAACAATCATTTTGTAAGTTTTAAATAATAAAATCCCTTGCGGCGGGCAGTTTCTGCTGTAAGGGATTTTTTACCACAGGGGGATTCTTTTTATGTGCACAAATAAAAAACATGCAGAAAATCTCTTGCACGCACGGGGAAAATTTTCCGGTCGCATCGGTTATGTGCTGGCAGTTGCCGGCTCTGCGGTTGGACTTGGAAACATCTGGCGATTTCCATATCTTGCGGCAAAATACGGCGGAGGTATGTTTCTGCTTGTCTATCTGATTTTAATGGTCACTTTTGGATATGTTATGATCGTATCCGAAACAGCACTGGGACGTATGACGAAAAAAAGCCCGGTTGGAGCTTTCCACAAATTCGGAAAGAGCCTGCCGTTTCACCTGGGAGGCTGGATCAACGCAGTCATCCCGATGATGATTGTTCCTTATTACAGTGTGATCGGTGGCTGGGTTCTGAAATATCTGTTTGAGTATATCAGGGGCAATGCAAACCTTGTTGCACAGGATGGCTATTTCAACAGTTTTATCACCTCTTCCATGGAAGTAGAAATATGGTTTCTGATCTTTGCGGCACTGGTATTTATTGTCATTCTTGCAGGTGTAAAAAATGGAGTAGAACGTGTTTCAAAGGTTATGATGCCGCTTCTGATCCTGCTGGCAGCCTGTGTGGCTGTTTATTCCATCACAAGACCGGGAGCCGTGGAAGGCATCAAATATTTCCTGATCCCGAATCTGGAGAATTTTTCCTGGATGACGGTCGTTGCGGCGATGGGGCAGATGTTTTATTCCCTGTCGATCGCGATGGGTATCCTGTATACGTATGGATCTTATATCGGGAAAGATGTAGACATCGAAAAAAGCACCACGCAGGTTGAGATTTTTGACACCGGTGTCGCACTTCTGGCCGGTCTGATGATCATTCCGGCAGTGTTTGCATTCTCCGGCGGAGATATGGAAACGCTCCAGGCAGGACCGGCACTGACGTTCATCACCCTGCCGAAAGTATTTGCGAGTATGGGAGTTGGCACGATTGTCGGCATCGCATTCTTCCTGATGTTTCTGTTTGCGGCGCACTGACCAGTGCAATCTCACTTTTGAGACCAGCGTTTCCACCCTGAACGATGAGCTTCACTGGAGCCGTGGAAAATGCTGTCTGCTGATGGTTGTCTGATGCTGGTGATCGGAACGGCATCCTCTTTGATATGGTATCTGGGACTCTGGAAGATCCTTGGTATGCAGTTTTTGGATTTCTTTGACTCTGACCAACTCGGTCATGATGCCGATCGCAGCACTTGCTACCTGCATTCTGATCCTGAAAGTCGTCGGATTTAAAAGAATGGATGCGGAGATTGAACAGTCATCTGATTTTAAACGCAAGAAATTATATCATTTCTTCCTGAAATATCTGGCATCCGCCTGCGTGATCATTATCCTTCTCAGCTCCATTGCAAATGTACTGGGATGGATTTCGATGTAAAACAGAAAAACTTTGTCGAAAGACCGGTTAAGCATTGTAATACTAGCCGTTTTGGCTAGTGTACAATGCTTTTTATTTTATATAATGGTTATAGAATGATGTTGGGGTCAAAAGATGCCATACGAATTGTTCCACTTCGTACTCCCATTACCCAATTCTCCAATATTCGCATATCGTGAAGCTTACGCTCCACTTTTATGCTCATATCGGGGCGGGTCATTAAGCCAAAACCACTCGCAAGCACATCGTGGTTTCAGGCTTTGACCCTGGCATCTATAGAATTGCGAAAATTAGTTTTCAACGGAGCAATTTGCGGAATCAGTCAGGAAATGAAAGATTAAAAAAGGAAAACAGGAGGAAGATATGAGAAAACGAATTGCAGCAGGATTACTTGCATTTGCACTTGCATTTACCGCAATGGATTTTGGTGGTCTGGTAAGCATTCAGGCAAATGCAGCAGGACTGGTACAGGTTACTGAAGAGAACCAGAGTAATTTTCTATTTAAACGGGAGATTATGCGATATTATGCGATCGCAGATAAAGATCTGCAGGCATTTGCGGCAAAGGTCAATGCCGGAGAGAAAGACATCAATGCAGTGCTGACGGCGGATATTGATATGACAGGCGAAGACTGGACACCGATCGGGGATACCGATAAGGGTTATACAGGAACCTTTGACGGAAACGGACACAAGATCAGCAATCTGGTCTGCGAGCGGACAGGAGACAAACAGGTATCAGGATTGTTTGCAGTGCTGATGGAGAACAGCGTTGTCAAAAATCTTGGAGTGGAGAATGGTGTGTTCACATCGTCAACGAGCGCGGCCGGAGCGATTGCGGCAAAAAGCAGGCTTGGAAAGGTGATCAACTGCTGGAACAACGGAAAAGTAACAGCTCATGATTTCGGCGGCGGCATTGTCGGAAGTTCGCAGGGCTGGATCGAATCATGCAAAAACAGCGGATCGGTAAAGGCAACGTGGGGCTGGGGACGCAGCGGAGGTATCGCCGGGGAGCAGGTCTGTGATATGAACAGCTCAAAACAATATGTAAGAACCTATATCAAGTATTGTTATAATACCGGAACAGCAGATGGATATTATGCCGGCGGTATAGTTGCTTATCAAGGCTATAAGAATCAAGAAGCCTGTGATATCATCTCCTGCTGGAGCGATGCAGTCATGACAGGAAGTATAACAGGTGGAATTGTAGGGAGTCTGGACAAGGGTGACACAATTCAGAACTGTGTTTTTAATACCGATCGTTTTAAGGGACAGGTTTATAATAAAAATCAAAATGGAAGTGTCAAAGATTCAGAAGGTATGACAACCGCAGAGTTTGCATCCGGAAAGGCGACCTGGGTGTTAAATGGAAAGGATAATTCTCTGGCTTCACAGGCAAAGTGGTTCCAGAATCTTGAAGAAAATCCGGATGCTTATCCTGTAATGGATGGCACACATGGAAAGGTTTATTATCTGGAGGAAAACGATACTTACAGCAATCATCCGGGAAGTATGGAAAAAAATGAGATTTCACTGGTATCCGGTACCCAGATTGAGCGGACAAGCGATAATCTGTCTGAAACAAAGCCACTGTCTCTGAAAAAAAACGAGGTTTTTAACTGGAAAGGGGACGGAGCAATAGAGGTCGACTATTATCTGGATGAAAAGGCACAGATACCGACCACGGCGGAAAACAGCGGAGCTGCTAAAAAAGGCGGAGCACCGGCACTGCCGGGACAATATTATGTAAAAGTGACGGCTCTGGAAGTGGAAGATTTTTATCAGGAAACTTCAGAAATCTTTTCCTATCAGATCAACTTCGATGCCGAAATCCAGATGGAAAAAATCGCAGGCAGCAAAAGCATAGATTATGCTTATACCGGAAATCCACGGGAACTGTCCTTTGAAAAAGGAAGAAAAATCACCTGGAGCTGCGAGGAAACACCGACATCCGTAAAAACCACTTATTATAAAGATCGCGGCAGCGTGCTGACAAATGCAGAAAATGCCGGTGCACTTACCGAAGGCGGAGCGCCAGCTGATAAAGGCGATTACTATGTAAAAGTAGAAATGACTTTCCGTGAAAAATATAAATCAGAATCGGATTATCTGTTATATAAAATTTCGGACGGAGAAATTGAGGTAACTATGGATGGACATTCCGAACCATATGTTACTTTGACAGAAGCATTTCGTGATACAGAGGGAAAAACAGCACAGATGAAGCTGTTGAAGAATATTGAATCGGTACGGGAAGTGGAGGTAAACAGTGGAAATCTGATTCTGGATCTGAATGGATATCGTCTGCAAAATTTAAAGAGGACCACTCTGAATCAGGATGCTTCTCTTAAAATTACAGACAGCAGTGAAACGCAGACGGGTGTATTTTACGGTACGTTGCTAGTAAGAAGTAAAAATATAGAATTTGCCGGCGGAATTTATGAAAATCAGTCGAACAGCTATTTTGTGTATAACGGTGCGAAAATTAAGGTGAGCGGTGGAAAATTCGATCGGGTTTCAAAAGAATGGGCAGAACTTGGAGAAGAGCTTTGTCTGGTGGATAATGAGACGAATGAGAAACAGCCATATGCCGAGACAAGCTGTACGAATGTGCATGTCGAGGCGTGTAAGAAACATGATTATGAGCAGGATGTGCAGTACTGCGTGTGGTGCCATAAGAAAAATCCGGATTTCCAGGGTTATGTTCGGATCACCGTAAATGGAGTAGAAACTTATGTAGATACACTGAAAGAAGCGTTACAATACGCAAATGGCAAAGAAGCAGAGATTACCTTTATGCAGTCAATGGAAAATACGGGAAGTCTTCCGACTCTGAAAAGTGGAAAAATCACTCTGGATTTAAATCAAAAATCTCTGACAGCGAAAAGTGTTGACCGGATCTACATAGACGGAGCAGAGGTTACGGTAAAAAACGGAACCTTTGATATTGTAATAGCACAGAGGAGCGGGAAACTGAGAATAGAAAGCGGTGATTTCAGACAGATCGGCTATTGGGACAGTTATCAAAACAGTATAGAAATGACCGGCGGAAATTTTCAGAACATCGTATTATATTCAGGCAGTGCAGAAAATATGCTTCCGCAGGGTTATGCGTTCTACAGTACGGAAGATGGACGCTTTCTGAGCAGAAAAGAAGTACTTACTCAGAGTGATCTGAAAAATGTGGAGGTTCGAAATACAGGTATGAGCTGTGAGACACTTCCGCAGATTTCCGGAAATGTAGAACAAACTTTGCAGGAGTATACCTTAATTCCGGGCGTGATCAGGGCAGATACCGGAAACGGAGAAAGTACGCTGCTGGAAGGAACCTGGAGTTTTACGGAGAAAGAAAATCTGGAAGTGATACCGGAACTTGGAAAAAGATTGATATGCGATCTTGTTTTTACACCGAAAGATGGAAATTATCCTTATTATGTAGTAAAAGGTGTAGAAGTTCATGTTGAGAAAAAGACTCCACAGCAGACTGCATTTCATGAATCGGCAAGTTATATTTATACCAAGGGTTCTGGCACGGTATTTGTGGATCTGCGGGCAAAACTCCCGGCGGACAAAAAGGAAGATTATTATTCCTATTATGCAGCAGGGGATGAGCAGATTTTTGATGATTATGAGATTACGCGGAATGGACAGTTAAATTATAAAGTGAAAGATTTTACAGACAGGAGCATGATAGGAAAAACAGGCACAATTCATGTAAGGGTAACAATGAAAAATTATAAGGATGTTTCTTATGACTTAACGGTCACACTGACAGATCAGAAAAAGGTTGTTCTGAAAGCAGGCAGTGAAATAAAAGTTTTACAGGATCGGAAACTTACTTACGGAGAAACATTATCCAATCTGCAGCTGAATCTGGAAGGGAAAGAAAAAGCAGTCTTTGTTGAGCAGGGAACGGATACGCAGATTCCCGGAACGCTTGCATGGAAAGACGGAACACAAAGACCGGATACATCCGTGACAAGTGCAGAATGGATCTTCACGCCGGATGATGTGGCATATGCAAAGGCAGAAGGCAGCACAGCGATTACAGTAGAGGCAAAAAAACTGGAAATCACAGCAGCGACTGCGGATGATAAAGTATATGACGGAACCGCATATGTCAGCTTCCGTGATATTGTTCTGGATGGTGTGGAAGCAGGAGATGAAGTTTCTGTAGACATCGGAACGGTCAGAAGAACTTTAAGAGACGTAAAAGCGGGAGATTATACATATGCAATGCTGCCGGAACTGAAATTAACCGGAAAAGATAAAGAAAATTATATTCTTGTGCAGCCGACAGGCGAAGTTCCTCTGACAAAAGCAGTCAATGTGGCAAAAAGCAGCGGACTTCAGGTCGAAGAACAGAATAAAAGTTACTTATATTTAAAGGATCAGGAAGAGCGGATCAGTCTCAGGGAAATCCTCCCGGTGGACTGCGGGAATGCACAGTATGCTGCACCGGAGATGACCGGAAACATGGAATATATCACAGAACCGAGTATAGCAAATGATATATTATCTTATACAGTGAAGCAGGGGGCACTGGACAGGAAAGGAAAGATCCAGATCAAAGTCACGACTGAGAACTATGAGGACTTTGTGCTCACCTTCAATCTGGAATGTAATGACAAGATACCAGTCAGATTACAGGAAGGAACAGAAGTAACCCTGAAAAAAGATACGCTTACTTACGGTAATCTTTTGTCGGCACTGGAGTTTTCGGAAGCAGAATTTGTGGACGGAGAAGGAAATACAGTGGAAGGAACGCTTGCGTGGAAAGATGCCACACAAAGACCGGATACATCCATGACAAGTGCAGAATGGATCTTTACACCGGATCATGTAGCGTATGCAAATGTAGAAGGCAGCACGGCGATCAAAGTAAATGCAAAAGAACTTACGGTAACAAAGGCGACCGCCAGAAACAGGAAATATGATGGCACAAATCAGGTTGCCATCACGGAAGTACTGCTAAGTGGTATGCTGGAAGGCGATGAAGTGAGCGTAGATCTGACGGATCTGCATGGAACGTTAAAAGATAAAAAAGCAGGAGAATATACTTCGGTAACATTACCGGAACTGACGCTTGCCGGAAAAGACAAAGCAAATTACAGGCTGGTACAGCCAGTCACAGAAATCCCTCTGACAAAAGCGGTGACGATCGAGACACAGGAGACAACGGAAACACCGGAGACACCACAAAAACCGTCAAATCCAGGCACAAAACCGGGAACTTCTGAACCGATACAGAAACCAGAATATCTGAAAAAAGGAACAAAGTTCACCGGACCGGACAAAAATCAGTATAAAGTAACCTGTGCAGATGGAAAAACTTTTACAGTAGCTTTTCTGAAGCCGAAAAAGGGAACCAAAGGTACGGTAAAAATACCGGGCAGTGTTACCGTAAATCATGTTACTTATAAAGTTACCGCGATCGCCGCAAATGCATTTAAAAACCAGAAAAAGATTAAAAAAGTAGTGATTCCGTCAAGCGTGAACAGAATCGGCAAGAAAGCATTTTATGGCTGTAAGAACCTGAAGAATATCACGATCAAAACGACGAAGCTCACAAAGAAAAACGTGGGAAGCAAGGCTTTTTCCGGCATCCATGCGAAAGCAGTCATCAAAGTTCCGAAGAAAAAACAGTCTGCTTATAAGAAAATTTTGAAAGCACGCGGAGTCACGAAAAAAGAAAAAGTGCAGGCAATCAAAGTAAAACTTAAAAAAGCATAAGATAAAAAATACCGGGGCAGTGAGTGTCAAAGGTGGTTTTGGCACTCGCAAATGCCCGGAAAGGATGAAAACTATGCAGGGAGCAGAAAATACAGAAAAACAGAAACTTTCCGCTCCACTTAGAGCACGTATGTGGAAGTACCGTATGATCAGTGTGATCGTTTGTGCACTTGCCGTCTGGATCGCATCAAAAGGCAACTGGAATAAGATTCCGCTCAGTGTGGCAACGGTTGTACTGATCATCGGTGTTGCGATCTGGATGCTGGCATCGCCGGATGATTACAATGGTTCAACAGATATTTGCAGTATGATCGCCATGGATTGTCCGAGAAAGATCGAAGAATTTTATGAGGCCTACAAAGATGTCCGCACGCCGCTTGGCTCCGGTTATCTTGTTCAGTTTTACACGATGAGACAGCCGGCTCTGATGTTCGGGCCGGACAAAAACGGCGATTATCTCTATTTCTGGCTTTCAAAAGACGGGAATATCGGTTATCTTGGCTATTCGTTCATGACCAGTATGATAAAGGGAAAATATAATGATCCGATATTTCCAGCAGAAGAGGATTTTGGCGATAATACAGCAAAATATGTCTGCTATCAGTCGGATGTGCTTCTGATGCAGAAGCAACTGAGGGAGAGCCTGGAGCATTTTGTGAAAACAAAACAGGTTTTGGAAATTCCGCAGTCCCGCCCATCGGAAGTCTATACTTTTACGGAGGATTTTAAACTGACCGGTCAGCATTTTGATCTCTGTGACAACGAAGGAAACCGTGTTTTCGAAATCGAAGGAACGGCTCCGCTGCGCACACTTTCTGTTTATGACGATCAGCATAACGAGATCTTTAAAATGACCAAGAAGATCGTAAGTGTACTGCCGACCTACCAGTTTTATTACCTGGGTGAGCTTTACGGCACGCTGGAGAAGAAATTTGTGCTGGTCAAAGACAAATTTGAGATGAAGGTCAAAGAAGGAAAACTGGAACTGACGGAATATGCCGGTTCGATCGGCCATAATTTCTGCGTAACCTTAAATGGCAAAACGCTGGGGACGATCCTGGACAACCTGGATCTGAAAATGGAAAATATCGTTTTTGACAATGCAGTGATCATTGCATATGAAGAAAAATATCTTCCGCTGCTTGCGGCAATGGCGGTGATGGTGGCACGCGAACTTGCACGGGATCGCAGTTAGGAGGTGTGAATGAAAGAAAAAGCAAAGATAAGAAAAGCGGTGTATATCGCAGTGATGTGGTGTATTCTGGCAAGTGTTCTTTTGGGATGCAGAAAATCTAATGTCGAGTCCTATGCATCTGCAGAGGAAGCAAAGCAGGCAATGAGTCAGTGCCGGACATTTCTGGTAGAAGGAGATCTGGATGAGGTCAACCAGGAGGGGAATATCCTTGCGGACGGGAAAATAGCCGGGCGGTTAAAAGAAACAGGTATTCTCAATACGAAATGGACGGTATCGGTCGATGGCAAAACCTGGTTCTGGATGAAATTTGTGACTGATGAGCCGATCAATAACATCGATGGCGTGATTGCCGGGACAACCTATGGTTATTATGATAAAAATAATCAGTGCCTTGGCTATGCACAGAAGCGGGTGTTCGAGAACGAAAATCTGGAACGTGAATATTATCTCGTATTTATGGATGCAGACGGAAATCCAAAAGATTATCTGGCAGAACAGCACGGAGAGGAACTTTACGATTACGAGGGCAATCAGATCGGCAGCGGAAAAGCAGAACTCAAGGGTTATATTGGGGAGAAATGCTATTTCGAAATTGATACCGAACCGGGTGTATCTGTGGATGCAGTGGATAAAATGGCAATGTATCTCCAACTGTTTAGTAAATTTAATGAAACGGCAGGAGATTAAATGGTGGTAAAAAACAATTCTTACGGTGTAAAACCATGGAGATGCGATTGATGCTTGAATTTATGCAGGTTTGCTATTATAATCATCAGTGATTTAGAGAAGTAAACTTTATCACACACCCGCTTATACTATTTTATACATTTAAGGAGGAATCTACTATGATTACCTGGAACAACCTGGATACACTGGAAGCATTTAAAAATCTTCAAAGGCAGAGCGTGTAAATATCGCAGAGGCAATGTCTGAGAAAACGGTGCAGAACGTGTGAAAACATACAGCACACCGATGGCAGAAGGCCTTACGTATAATTATGCTGCAAAGCAGGTAGATGACAAACTGCTGGACGATCTGCAGAAACTGGCAGATGAAGCAATAGCCAGCGACTGAAAATTCAGCACTTTACAATGGGAAGTTATTAACACCGGAGAGAAAAGAATGGTTCTTCATCACCTGACACGCGGTCAGCTCGGTGAGGCTGTAAACGCTGACGGCACAGACAAACGTGCTTCTATAAAGAACAGCAGCAGAAGATCGCAGATTTTGCAAACAAAGTACATGCCGGAGAGATCACAAATGGCAGGAGAGAAGTTTACCACGGTTGTTCAGATCGGTATCGGCGGCAGTGACCTGGCCCGAGAGCCATGTATCTGGCTCTGGAAAACTGGGCAAAGAAAACGATACCTTCAAGATGAAGCAAAATTCATCAGCAATGTAGACCCGGATGATGCAGCAGCAGTTCTGTATGGTATCGACGTAGCACATTCTATCTTTATCCTGGTTTCCAAATCCGGTACAACACTGGAAACACTGACCAACGAGTCCTTCGTAAAGATGCCCTGAAAATGCAGGACTGGATGCTCTCCAAACATATGATCGCAGTAACCAGCGAGACATCTCCACTGGCAAAGAGCGACGACTATCTGGCAGCATTCTTTATGGATGATTACATCGGCGGACGTTATTCATCCACATCCGCAGTAGGCGGAGCCGTATTATCCCTGGCATCGGACCGAAGTATTTAAAAGATTTTTAAACGGTGCAGCAGAAGAGGACAAACTCGGAACAGAAAAAGATATCAGAAAGAATCCGCAATGCTGGATGCACTGATCGGCGTTTATGAGCGTAACGTACTGGGCTATCCGCACAGCAGTACTTGCCATACTCAGGCACTGAGCCGTTTCCCGGCACATCTGCAGCAGCTTGACATGGAGTCCAACGGTAAATGCGTAAACCGTTTCGGTGAGAGACTTGACTATGTAACCGGACCGGTTATCTTTGGTGAACCGGGAACAAACGGACAGCATTCTTTCTACCAGCTGCTCCATCAGGGAACAGACATCATCCCACTGCAGTTCGTAGGCTTCAAGAGCAACCAGATGAACACAGACGTAGTGATCCAGGGCAGCACAAGCCAGCAGAAACTGTGTGCAAACGTGGCAGCTCAGATCGTAGCATTTGCATGCGGAAAAGAAGACGAAAACCGCAACAAAACTTCGAAGGCGGACGCCCGTCCAGCATCATCATTGGTGAACAGCTGAACCCGGAAACACTAGGAGCACTGCTTTCACACTTCGAAAACAAAGTCATGTTCCAGGGCTTCGTATGGAACGTAAACAGCTTCGACCAGGAAGGAGTACAGCTCGGTAAAGTACTGGCAAAACGCGTACTGGCCCACGAGACAGACGGAGCACTGAAAGTACTCAGCGATCTGATGAATACGGAATCAGAATAGAAAGAAACCGCTGAGAATATTCACGGTTCTTTTGGTAGGTGAGGCCTAGCGGCGCACGTTTCTAACGGGTTAAAGTCCCGAATCCGCCCGGTAGTGGGAAGGATATAGCCGAAGGCAAGGGTGTCCATCGTGAGATGGAATCTGAAGGAAGCTGGATGTGAGGAACATACTAACTCATGGGCAAATCTCTGGTCTGACGAACAGAAATCTCATATAAGGTTATGCATGAGGATAAGGCTGCCTACCAAGTCGAAGTCCAATAACTACACGGAATCATGCATGATAAATGAGGCAGATGGATGGAGAGGAAGAAACGTGTGGTACCTAGGGAGGTCTGTGCGGTACGCCTTGAAAGAGGTAACCACTGCATAAAGCAATGCTGAACGCACAGAAGTCAGCAGAGGTCATAGTAGCCGAGAGGTGAAGGACCGAATCAGTAGGAGTCTTGAGTATGACCGAGAAAGGAGGAATGACCGTCTATGGCAGAAAACATTGAAAACAATGGCTGTTCGCAAAGAGATAATGCGGAACATGAAGGGTATGTGAAAGCGTCTAGGTCATTCAATCGGATATGGAAAGAAAGAGACAGTGCACAGCCGAGACTTTTAGAAGCGATCCTGTATAAAGATAACTTTAACAGAGCGTATAAGAGAGTTAAGGCAAACAAGGGAGCACCAGGAATTGATGGCATGACCATTGAAGAGGCTCTTCCATATCTAAAGGAGCATCAACAAGAGATAACCGACCGCATTTATCGTGGAAAGTATACTCCGTCTCCAGTAAGACGAGTTGAGATTCCCAAACCAGATGGTGGTGTGCGAAAGCTTGGTATACCAACGGTGATAGACCGTACAATCCAACAGGCAATCACGCAAGAGTTAGTGCCAATCTATGAACCGCTGTTTGCAGATGGTAGCTTTGGCTATCGTCCGCAGAAGTGCGAAGGACGCAATACAAAAGTGAAGGAGTATGCAGAACAAGGATACATATGCAGTATCCTTAGATTTATCAAAATACTTCGACACACTGAACCATGAAATTCTCCTTAACTTACTCCGTAAGAATGTAAAGGACGAACGGGTGGTGCAGTTGATTGCGATATCTGAAAAGGGGTAATGGAGAACGGAGTAGTCATGGAAACAGAGGAAGGTTCGCCACAAGGAGGAAATCTATCCCCACTACTGGCGAATATCTATCTCAATGAGTTTGACCAGGAGTTTTTGAAGAGAGGAGTCCCATGCGTCAGATATGCAGATGACATCGTATTCTTTGCGAAGAGCAAACGGGCATCGGAGAGACTTCTTGCAGTACGAAATATCTTGAAGAGAAACTGAAACTTACAGTCAACAGAAAGAAAAGCCGTACTGTCAGTGTGTTTGCAATCCGAAATTTTAAGTATCTAGGCTTTGCATTGGGAAGGAATGGAACGGGTATTTATGTTCGCGTTCATCCAAAGTCATGGAGAAAGTTTAAGTCGAGACTGAAAGAGTTGTCTTCCCGTAAACGATGTCAGTCAATCAAGCCAAGCCTTGAGAAAATCAAGATATATGCAAGAGGATGGCTGAACTATTACGGAATAGCAAGCATGAAGAACAACATCGAAGAGATCAACGGATGGCTCTACCACAGAATACGCATGTGTATATGGAAACAGTGGAAACTTCCAAAAACAAAGAAAAGAAATCTGATAAAGATGGGAGTACACGAATACTATGCGAATATGGCGGCAAACTGCCGAAGAGGACACTGGTATTGTGCGAATCTGACAACAGTTAAGAAAGCCATGACAAAAGAGAGACTGATAAACGGTGGCTTCTATGATTTAGCCACAGCCTATCAGTCCGTGCACGTCAACTATTGAAACCGCCGTGTACCGAACGGTACGCACGGTGGTGTGAGAGGACGGCGGTTAGTCACCGCCTCCTACTCGATTGCGAGACCTAAAAGAAATCTTCAACTTGAGAAACTTCTGTAAAATGGTTATAATAAAATTAGAAAATAATTTATGATATAGCAGTTGAAAATGAGGTGATGATATATGCTAAAGACTATGCTGGATTTAATAGAGCAATATGTAGAAGCTGTTAAAAAGATTTATGGCTCACATGTACGACAGATTATTCTATATGGATCCTATGCAAGAGGAGATTTCCGACCGGATTCGGATGTAGATATTATGATTTTATTGGATATGTCTGATCTGGAGTTAAAAGCATATGCACAACAGCTTTCTTATATGACCTATGATTTCAATATGGACAACGATCTGGATATCAAGCCTATTGCAAAAAGCGAAGCACATTTTAAAAAGTGGATTGTAAATTATCCGTTTTATTCCAATGTTTATAAAGAAGGGGTAGTTTTGTATGGAGCAGCATAATCAGGAAATCGGTACTAGACGGGATCTGGTTTATATCGTCTGGAAACGGCAAAAAATGATCTGAAATCTGCAAGAGCGTTATTTGCAATTGAAGGCTATCGAGGAGCAAATAACAGAGCATATTAAGCTATCTTTCATGCGATTAATGCCGTACATGCTATTAATGGAAAAGCATATAAAAGACACAAAGATGCTGTGGCGAATTTCAACAAGGATTATGTAAAAACATCTGTGTTTCCAAGAGAAATGGGACGAAAAATTGGACAGGCGGAAGAGATTCGACATGCAAGTGACTATGATGATTTTTATATTGCAAGTAAAGAAGAATCAGAACGTCAGATTCTGACAGCAGATGAGTTTATAATTTTGGCAGAAAAATATTGTGGGGAGCAGATTGAAGAGCTTGGTCTTGATTGAAGGATTCCAAAGTGAAAAAGGTGAACTTCAAAAGAGTACAGCTCAAAGAATAACAAAAATATTGGATACTATGGATATAAAAGATAATATTTTGCAGACTGATAATACGCTTTTTGAAAATATGATTCTTCCAGAGGATATTCAAAATGGTTTTTCTAATTGGAAGAAAATGATATAAGTTTCTTAAAGTGTTGTAGTCAAACTTTTCAAGCACTGCAGTTACAATGATAGTTTATTATAAGTTAAGCCAAAGCTTGATATTGCAATGAAATCAAAAATACTCATGGTAAAATAATATATCATTTTGTAAACAAAATTGCAATCATTAATATGAGAAAACAAAAAAGAAATATGTGATAAAAAGAAACCGGGAAGCGTTACGTTTCCCGGTTTTTTTCTTGTTTTGAAGTACTATATCAGCTTTTTCTTTTCATACAGAACAAAATTGCATTTGGTATTTGGTAAAATATATTATATACTATAAAAAGAACAACCTTATATAGTATATCTGCTTTACACAAAGATAATATCCGATTTCGTAGAGTACCTTACTCCACGATTCAGTATATGGAAATATATACCAAATATTTACTTAATTTTACAAAATATCACATAACTTGTCAACATATGAGAGAAGATTTCTTGTAAATATTAAATAGCAAAATTGCATATAACAAACATTTACCAATAATATAGAAAAACCAGATACATTATGTAAATCATGAGAGGAGAATTCTGCTTATGTTTCCAATAGAAGAAAATATTTATATGCCACAAAATGAAGAACAACAAAAGGTTTTGTACAAAAAAATACTCGAATCTTTTTCTGCGGTCCGCACACCTGTTCTTTTCAAAAATATCATTGAAGAATGGATGGAAAACAGCAAACCCTTATTGAAAGCATCTACATATATTAAGTATCGAAACATGATCTGTTCGTACATTCTCCCATATCTTGAAGATTATACAACAGAGGAACTGACTGTTGACTGTCTGAACACCTTCTGCAGAGAATTATTATGCAGTGGCGGGGTAAAAAAGCAGGGACTTTCCACCAAAACCAAAAAGTTCGGATGTACTGTCACTTCTACGCAGTATCTTCCGCTATGCGAATACCAAAGGAATCGTACTTCCATGCACCGGGAAAGAAATCATAATCAAGAAATCTTCCCGTGAATTCCGTGTGTTCAGCATAAATGAGCAAAAACAATTATGTACATATTTATGCAAACATATGTCCTATAAAAACATGGGAATTCTTATATGCCTCTACACAGGACTTCGTATCGGAGAAATATGTGCCCTTCGCTGGAATGACATTTCATTACAGGAAAATACGCTGTATGTTCACCAGACTTTGCAGCGCCTGCAGAATGAAAATAACAGCGGCAAAAGAACGTCTCTTATCTTATCAACTCCCAAAAGCAGCTGTTCTATCCGAACCATTCCTCTTCCGGATGATATTGTCACCATTTTGAATACTTCTTTTCCCAAAAAAGAAGGTTATCTGCTGACTGGCTCAGATTCTTATGTAGAACCCCGAACGATGCAAAACCATTTTAAATATGTACTGACTGCCGCACAGGTAGAAACAACAAACTTTCATACTTTACGCCATACTTTTGCGACAAGATGCGTAGAAGCCGGGTTTGATATTAAAAGTTTAAGTGAGATTCTTGGTCATTCCAATGTCAATATCACCATGAACCGCTATGTTCACCCGACAATGGAACTGAAACGTCAGAATATGCAGCGACTTTCCTGCCCTTTCCCCTCCGATTTCGTGGAGTAAGGTACTCTGCGAAAATCAATCATCTAAATGATAGTACAGGAGGAAAAAAGATGAAAAGAGTAAAGCAGGCAATGAACAAAGTCTTTTCGTTTTGCATGGTAGTGATGCTTGTGCTTGGCATGGCAGTCATCCCGGCAGAAAAGACAAACGCAGCAAATGTCAATGAGCAGATTCAGAATGCCAAAAATGCAGTTGTGCAGGTTATGGTTTGTGTAAAAGATCCATACGGCAACTGGACAAATCTGGTTGCAGGTACCGGATTTTTAGTTGGAACAGAAGCAAACGCACAGTATGTTATTACGAATGACCACGTTGCACATGCTACAAGCACCGAGTGGCTGAACGATGATATGGCAAAGGGTATGCAGACCATCAGTCAGCAGACAGAGTATACCAAGATTAAAACGAAAGTGCGAGTAGTCCTGAAACGAGATTCTTATATTGATGCATCTATCGTACAGAGCAGCTCGGATGCAGACCTGGCAATCCTGAAACTGGAACAGCCGATCTACAACCGTGCACCGATCGTATTAAATGCAACAACAGAACCGCAGAGTACAGAAAAAGTATACGCTCTGGGATTCCCGGGACTGGTACAGGCATATCAGGATGACAAAATCTATACAAGTGATGATGTTACCGTAACAGACGGAAGTGTTTCCAAAGTAGCAGCAAGTTCTGTTCCTACCGGAAGCCCGATTACTTACATCAATCATTCCGCAGCTATTTCAGAAGGCAATTCCGGCGGTCCCCTGCTGAACGAAGAAGGCGAGGTTATCGGTGTCAATGAATGGGGAAGTACAACCGGTGACACATCTTATTACTATTCTATCCAGATCAAAGAAGTAACCGATCTTCTGGATGCGATGGGCATTGACTACATGAAATCAGGAGATTCTGTCGCAGAAGCAGATGGTGACAATACAGATGCAGCAAGTGACAGTGAAACAGAAACAACAGCTGTTACAGAATCTGCTTCCGCAGTCGATGAACTGTTGAGCAAACTGGAAACAAGTATCAGCGAAGCAAAAGCAGTAGATACTGCTTCCTATACAAAAGATTCTGCACAGGCTCTGACCGATGCGATCACAGCAGCAGAGGATACACAGAAACTTGGCAATATGGCAACGGAAGAAGAACTGCAGAAAGCAATCGATGCTCTTGCAGATGCAAAAATGGGACTGGAAGAGCAGACAGGTTCCAGCCTTCCGATGGGTGTTATTATCCTTATCGTTGCAGTGGTTGTAGTTGCACTTATTATTATCATTGTTGTAGTGATGAATAACAACAAGAAAAAAGAAGAAGCGGCAAGAAAAGAAAGCCAGGCACGTAAGATCGCCGGCGGAGCAGGCGGTTTCCAGCAGAACGCAGGATTTACACCGAGAGATACTTCTTCTTACGGCGGAGATGATGGTTCTACTCCGACAGGCGTCCTGAATGAAGGAAGCAGTGCAACAACGGTACTGAGCAATGCAAACATGCCGAATGCAACACTGATCAGAAAAAAAACAAATGAAAGAATTACGGTTAATAAAGCAGAATTCAAGATTGGTAAAGAGAGACGTAAAGTGGATTACTGTATTTCTGATAACACAAGCATCAGCCGTCTGCATGCGACCATTATCTACAGAAATGGTTCTTTCTATATCGTAGATAACAATGCGACAAACGGAACCAGTGTAAATGGCAGCAGCCTTGCAGCAAATACAGAAAAAGCATTGGCAGGAAACGAGACAATCCGTCTAGCAGATGAGGAATTCATTTTCAGATGTTAATGTAGTGTGAGGGATGAGTGAGGTACTTGTATGATTTATAAAATTGCAGCCTATAGCGATATAGGTATCGTAAAAAAGACAAATCAGGACTCGGTACTCATGAAGGTAGCACAGACAAACCATGGCAGGCTTTCCGGCAAGGCGTGGTTTGCATGGGAGGTCTGGCAAACGGAGAACTGGCAAGTGCTACCGTGATCCGGGAATTTGACAAATGGTTCCGGAAAGACCTTCCGGCTATGCTGGAAATGCCGGTGTTCCCGGTTGAGGAGCTTCGGCTGCAGTGGGATAATCTTGTTTTGGATCAGAATAAAAAACTGGCAGATTATGCATCCAGCACAGGTACACGTATGGGTACGACTGTTGTCGCATTTTTAATCGTAGGTGAGAATTATTATATTATGAACATTGGTGATTCCAGAGCCTACATGATCACAGATGCGATCTATCAGCTGACAAAAGATCAGACTTATGTACAGTTTGAGATGGATGCCGGACGCATGACCTGGGAAGAGGCACAGGTACATCCACAGAGAAATGTACTTCTTCAGTGTATTGGTGCTTCCGAGCAGATCAATCCGGATTATTTTATAGGACAGGCAAATCCGGACACAACATTTCTGTTATGTTCAGATGGATTCCGACATCTGATTTCCCCGGATGAAATATATGAAAAATTAAAACCGGAAATTTTAGATAATGAAGATACGATGCTTCAAAATGCAATTTCACTTATTGAACTGAATAAAACCAGAAAAGAAGTGGATAACATATCAGTGGCTGTTATCCGGACATGTCGGGAGGGATAAAAATGCTGCAGATTGGTTCCTATGTAGATGGGAAATATAAAGTACTGAACAAAATAGGCCAGGGCGGCATGAGTGTCGTTTATCTGGCATTGAATGAAAAAGCGAATAAGACCTGGGCAATCAAAGAGGTCCGCAAAGACGGAGTGCAGGATTTTACCACCGTCAAACAGGGTCTGATCGCAGAGACAAATATTTTAAAAAGTCTGAATCACAAATACCTTCCGAGTATCATTGACGTTATTGATGACGGCGATTCTTTTCTGATTGTCATGGATTATATTCAGGGTAAATCGTTGGATAAGATTTTAAAGACAAGCATGGAAAAAGATGGACTGCCGATCGCACTGGATGATGTGATCTCATGGGGCAAGCAGCTGTGTGAAGTTTTTTATTATCTGCACACAAGACCGAATCCTATTATTTACCGTGATATGAAACCTGGCAATGTCATGCTGAAACCGGACGGCGAGATTTCGCTGATCGACTTCGGAACAGCACGAACCTTTAAACAGGGAAATCAGGAGGACACGACCTGCCTTGGTACACCGGGCTATGCCTCTCCGGAGCAATATGGAGGAAACGGACAGTCTACACCACGAAGCGATATTTACTGTCTGGGAGCGACACTCCATCATCTGATCACCGGACGAAATCCTTCTGCTACACCATTCAGTTTCCCGAAGATCACGCGTAGTAGACCGAGTCTTCTCGATGAAAATCCAAGAGAAGACCTCAACAAACTTCTGGGTCTGGAAATGATCATTGACAAATGTACGCAGTACGAACCGGAAGACCGTTACGAATCCTGCCTGGAAATGTTATATGATTTGGAACACATCGAAGAACTCAGTGTTCCTTACCGTAAAAAGCTAAAACGAAAACTGGTCGGGTTTACCGTCAGTGCAGTGGCGGCTGTTCTCTGCGGTGCAGTATCACTTGGATGCTTCTTCGCAGAACAGAAAACAGAAAAGAGCGGATACAGTTACTATATCGATCAGGCGAAAAAGAGTGACGGCACAACCAAGACGGATTATGCAAAGAAAGCAATCGATATCGATCCTTCCAACGAACAGGGTTATCTGTTGTATCTGGAAGCTCTCCGGGATGACGATGGCAAATTTTCCGGTCAGGACAGCCAGGATTTTAAGGCAGAATTGCAGAAAATGTCCGGAAGAAAAACGTATGAAGAAATTCTGGAGCAGAATAACGATGGTTATGTCAATCTTGCATATCAGCTCGGAACTGCCTACTATTTCGCAGGAGGGGGCGGAAAACCGTCCGGTGACAAATCACTTGCAAGCACCTGGCTTTCCATTGTCGCACAGTCTGTACTGGATGATACAGAACTTGGCAAATTAGGTCTTGAAGCGGGAACGAAACTTTCCCAGGCCAAGATTCAGGAGTATGACATCAATGCAAACCTTGTGGAAACCTTTCTCAGTATTTGCAATTATTATGGGAAAGTCGGACAGGAAGACAGCGTAACCGGAGAGATTAAATATTCTTACAAAGATTTCTGGAATGAGCTGGCGGGTCTGGTTGACCAGCAGCCGTCCGAGATCAGTAACGAGAGTAACACAAGACTGACGCAGCTCAGACTTTTGGATGATATTGCTTATCAGATGTACAGCTATGCAGCACAGTTTGCTTCAGACGGAGGCGTGGACAAAGCAACTTTCCAGAAGGAACTGGCAGCGATCAAACAACGAGTATCAAATGCAAATACAGGTTCCAATCAGACTGCAAAACGAATTCAGGAGAATACACTGACAACTATCGAAAATGCAGAAAGACAGGTCGATTCCCTGTATGCTGAAAACTCTAAGGTATTGAAGAGTGGAGGTGAGCAGTGATGGGACAGGCACAGAATATTGAAAAGCAGATACAGTTATTGTCAACACTCCACATCGGATTCATGGCAGCGGGCATTTTCTTCCTGATACTGGCGGTAGTTCTGTTCATATATCTGAAGATACCGGAAGTATTTAACGAATACCGTGGCAAAAGTGCAAAAAAAGAGATGGAACAGATGGCTGCAAACTCATCCGAGTCCGGCGGCCTGGTTACACACAGCAGCAGGAACTTCAAAGCAAAAAAGAACGATCCAAGCAAGCGATATTATACGGAAGAGTTGCATCAGGAATTTGAATCTACGCCGGTGCAGCTGGCATCCGGACAGCAGCCATTTGCAGAGACAAAACCGCAGGAGGCAGCCTTTCAGAGCCAGGCGGAAGAAGGAACCGAGCTTCTGGATGAACAGGCAACAGAAGTGCTGGGCGAGAAGCCAACAGAACTTCTGGGAGGAAGTGCAACAGAAGTACTCGATGAAAAACCGACTGAGGTACTGGGAGGCACAGAAACCGAAATATTGGATCAGAATGTAGCGGAACTTTTGCAGCCGGAAGCTTCAGAAGAGGCAGACGAAAATGCAACCGAAGTACTGACCGAAGAAAAACCAACCGAAAAAATCAAAGTAAAAGAACAGGGGACGATGGTTCTGGATGCTTCCATGCTGAAACAGAACAAAGGCGTGTTCGAGATAGAACGAAGCATTGTGCTGATCCATACGGATAAGGTGATCGAATGAGAAAAAAAGAAGTTGCAGCAAAATTAAACAAGGCATCGATTCTTTTCTTCCTGCTGTCCTCGCTGATCATTCTGATGCTTCCGTTTGCCGACAGTGAAACAAATTCGGCATTGTCCATCGCATCCGGAGTGATCTTCTGGGCAGGATTGATTCTTGGAATTGTATGCTATTACCTTAGTTATAAAAATATCAAAGATGTGCAGGAGTATCAGACACTTGCAAAAAGAAATCGAATCGGTGCACTTGCACCGGGAAGCACAAGGGAAGGAATGATCGTAGATATTCTGTTTGTACCGACCTTTGTGATTTCCATTCTGGGAACATTTGTCATGCTGATCCCGTCACCGGTCATGCTGGTCAGTATGTGGATCGCATTAGTTACCTTATATGGTCACTTTGTTCTCAATGGCAGAGTTTATAAATTTTTACATATGGGAAAGGAAAGAACCTCCGGCAGGAAAACATCAAAAAGCACAACATCCGCCGGAATCAAAAGGAAAAGAAAGGAGAAAAAACAGATGAAACAGGGAATTAACAAAGTACTGGCATTGTTTCTCGCCGTTGTTCTGGCATTCTCGCCGATCGCAGTAGCCTTTGGTGACAGCATGACTGTATACGCTACCGAAGCAAGTACCGAGAGCGAAACCGGAAGAAGCAGATCTGCCGCAGACCTGCATGAAGCACTTGAAACAAGAGCCGAGACAGAAACCAAAGTCGTCCAGAATGATAACAAGATATCAGATGATACGGAAAAAGATGATGGCGACACAACTGGCAGCGGAAACAGCAGTAGCAATGGAAACAACAGTAATGGTGGAAACAGTGATAACGGAGGAAGCACAAGAGAGACTCCGGCACAGCCGACTACGCAGGAATATAAATATACTGTAAACCTGCCAGGTAAGGTTGGCGGTGTAGATTTTGGAACAGTAACACTGACAGTAAAAGATCAGGATTATACGGTATCTGCTGATAATAAAGTTACACTGCCGGCAAAATTGGAAACAGCGGATATTACAGCAGTAAAAAACAATAATTATAACCTGAGCGATGTAAGTGTAGAAGGTACGACCATTAAAATAGCAACAGCAATACCCGTTCAATTAGATGATTTGGTGCGGCATTACAGTGGGAAATACCGAAAAATATGCGGTGACATTGTCTGATGAAGTATGGAAAGATGCAGTAACATGGGAGCTTTCTGACAAAAATGCCGCAACTTTGGATAAAACTACAGGAAATGAAGTTAATGTGAAAGCGAAAGGATTTGCCGGCGGCGATTCAACAGCAACAACTTTAACTGCCAAAGTCGGAACGGTTAGTAAAAGCACAGATATTACAATAAAGAAAAAAGAAGTAAGTAAGCTGACATTGTCAGTAACATCAAGTGAAGACAAGAAGAATGGCTGGAAAACTCCGGTTAATGTTACCGTGACAACAGATCCTGAGCTGGCAGGACAAAAAGTAACTGTAACAAAAGCAAAAGACAGTTCAGAAGAAACAAAAGAAGTTACAATTGAGCAGGATGGAACAGGAAAAATTGCAGGATGGAATCTGGGTAAAGGAGCTGCAAAGTACTCCTTTAAAGTAAGTTTTGCTGGAAATGAAACCTATGCTTCTAAAACAACTGCGGAAGCAACAGAATACGATACAGACCTTGAAGATCAGGATTCTTTTGAACTGGAGACAGGAGATCAGGTAGAAGCAGACAAAGTTCAGAAAGATGCATACACCATAACAAAGAAAATTACATATGGTGATGGAGAGACTGAAATTGCCGCAATCAAAGAAGCAACTGATTATGAGGATGAAATATGGACATATAGTGCTGAAAAACTTCCAAAAGATATTACTAAGAATGCAAACGTAGAAGTCAAAGAAGGAAAAGTATATTTTACACCGGATCAGGCTGGTAAGTATACTATCACACTTAAAAGATCCAGTGTTAATTACAATGAGAAAGCTCTGACATTTGAAATTACGGTAAGTAAAAAGAAAATTCATGTTAAAGATGTAAAGGCAGAGAATAAAACCTATGATGGCAAGCCGGATATTACGGTAACAGGAACTTTAGATGAAACTGATTTGGTATCCAAAGATAAACCAAAAGAACAAGAGAATATTGATAAGCTTTGTAAATTAAGCACAACTGGTACGGCAAAAGAAAGTGATGCAGAAGATGCAAAAGATGATGCAAATGCTGGTAAAGATAAAGTAGTAAAATATGATGCTTTTACGCTTGGTTCAGAACTTGACCAGAATTATGAAATTGTTAATCCAGAAAAATTAGTTACGACAGTAACTATAGAGCCTAAAGAGTTGAGCATGAGTATCGTTGCTAGCGATGATGTAATCATAAAAGATGAAAAAAGATATGTTAAGCGAGCATTTGATGATGTTGACAAAACAAAGAATTTATCTGTAAAGGTAACAGGGTTTGTGGAGGAAGAGAATCCAGCAAATCTTAAAGGTTATATAAATCCAACAGTAAAAGAAGATGTAAATAAGAAATCAACAGATGCACCAAAAACATATGTTATTGATTATTTTATACCTGATGTTTCGAAAGCAAAAGCTACAGACAATTATAAATTTGCAGACAAATCAGAAAATTTGGGATTGTATATTACAGTATCTACAGCAAGCATTAATGGTAATGCAGTGCAGGTTGTAAATAGTGATAGCACAAATGTATACCAAGAGACAGCAAATGGATTAATTTACTATAGGTATAAAAAAGGAGAAGAAACAGAGTACCCTGTTATTCAATGGCGTATTTTAGACGATTATGCGAATAATAGTTCAAATAGTGAGTACTCTTACTCCAGAGTTTTTATTACAACAGATGCACCAAGTACGATTGGAACAAGACGATGGGCTGAATATACAAATAATTTGTATACATTGGAAAGTGAAATATTAAGCGGAGAAAAGAATGTCTTGTATATTAAGTTAAGAACGAAAAACAATGGAGAATCAGGAGAATTTTCTTTAAAGCTGAAGGAGGATAACTTTGAGCCGACAGCATCTGTAGATATCACTCCAACCGATACAATGTATGAGTTTGGAAATAACGTTACATTTGGACATTTTACAAAAGAAGCATATAAGGCAACAATAACGGTTAATGATGGTACTGATGGTTCTGGTATTAAGAAATGGTCTTATAAAAAGGTAAAGATTGAAAAAGGTCAAGACGTATATAATAATGATAAAACATTTGACTGGAAAGGATTTACAGAAGTAGAAGAAAATAGCAAAATTTTGAAAGATTCTAAAGAAATTTGGTTGGGAAGTGATGATGAGAAACATGGAAGTTTTATAGTTTTTGTGTTTGTAGAAGACAACGTAGGAAATAGTAGGCTTTATGGTTCAAATGGTTTAATCATAGATAATCCAGAACGAGATACATTGACATTGAATTATGACGGAAAGTATAAAACAAGAGATAATGATTCAGTCTATTATTATCAGAGTCAGGCAGATTTTACGGTTACCGCAGCAGATGTGGATTCCGCTGTTAAAACAATTACTGCAACAATAGTAAATGAAGATTTACCGGGAGGATG